>Ga0194133_10003844_pt1 | contig 20870 bp, 16 predicted proteins | sample TA2KigOf40mmetaG_FD_155448 | JGI IMG/M metagenome (GOLD analysis project Ga0194133, IMG submission 155448) | Freshwater microbial communities from Lake Tanganyika, Tanzania - TA2015055 Kigoma Offshore 40m | ecosystem: Environmental > Aquatic > Freshwater > Lake | place: Tanzania: Lake...
ATTGATTAATATCAACCCTCATAATTTCAGGATACATTTGGGAGCAGTACAATGATAAGACTGGTCTTGGCCAAGGATGCAAACCTTTTACTGGGTGGTCAACGCTAGTCGTTCTCATGATGGGAGAAAGTTACTAGTATCAGCCCAAAGCCTGATCAACTGCTTTTCTAAAAGATTGCTTTGTGGAAGACTGGTTTAATACTTGTTTGTGATTGCGCATTTTTTGTAAGAAAGTTTGTTCATGAATCTCTTTTTTTTACATCGTCTCAATATGGATCTACAGCATATCCAGGTCAGAAAAGTACTTTTTCTGATTATGCAAAAGTAGCAAAAAATAAGTTTTAAATGGTGGTATATTTCTGAGGTAACAAAAGATGTACAAGGTAATGCATTGAATGAATTATGAGTAACCCTGGAGAAAGCTCAACAAAAATTGGCAATAAATTTGCAAAAGGGTATAAATCATAGATCCGAAAATGTTGCTTGCAATAAATTAGGGAATCAGTTTCTCATTAATACTGTCAAGTTGCTATTTAAGGCATAACTTCAGAAGTTTTGGGCAATGTAAATTTTTGTCATAGGTGGATTGACTCTCAATCCCTTTACGAACTGAAGATATTTTGTTTGAAAAATTATCAAGTATTTGATAGTTGAAAGCTCCATCTTGCTTTACGAGTTGAACAAACTTCTCAAAGGTCCCATGACGCGAGGGGGCCATCAAGAGTGCAACTCCACATGGAACGAGTAAGGATTTGACGCAATCAAGCTAAAAGTTGATTAGAATACAGCAGATGGTAAGGCAAAATACGGTTTTACTCAATTGGAGTTACCAATTGTGGTCGACCCTCGTCAAAAAACATGCAATCGGCTGCTATGACAACGTCAAATTTCTTGACTAAAGTGTTATTGATGGAATTCCATCTTAGAAGCGAGGCACTCACATTCGTCTGGAAAATAATTTACAGTCAAAACATTTCATATATGTAGAAAAAGAAGCCAAGCAAATTTACCAAATCTTCATTTTTAGAGCAGATTTTTTTCAAGTTTTCTACGGAAGTTTGATTTCCGTCTGTTAGTAAAACTGACTTGGGTTCACCGTAGGCAGCTATAGCCAATCCGCACAGACTTGTCATTCCACCACCAAGCTCGACAATTGATTTTCCTCGAAAAAAATCCAAGTTTTCCAAGCTATATTGAGATAGGCAGTCTTCAGAGGGCCAAACGCAAACATTTCCAGTGTTATTAAAACCCGTTAGATCTGACAGACTTATTTGATCTACCAACACAAAACGAATCTAAGAAATTGAAACTAAATTTACAGTTATTCTATTATTGATAAGATTATGAATAATATTACCTGAAAAGATACTGGAGAAGTGACATTTCTGGGTTGAACCTTGTGCCAAATATTACAACCACTCACGGGTGTAATGTTGAAAACCTTTAAAATGATAACATCAATATCAGTTAAGTTAAACAAAATGAAGAGAAGTATTTTACCTCAAAGTTTGGGAAATATGCAACATTTTCATTGACAGAACTTTTGCCAGACTTGATGTTCGTCACTGCTGAAGCCAAGACTTTCCATTTCATTCGTGCAAAATCACTTATAACTTGCCTAGATTGACAATCCCCAGAAGAGGGTATGGGCGGCATGTCAACCCAAATTTTTTGTTAATTCTGTTGGAGCAAGAGCAGGAACCCTTACCATTTGTTTGACGTGCTTTTAACTACACAGACTATAATTGTCTTGATGAGAAAAGTAAAAATTAATCAAGATTTTGAAAAATGTCAAATTTCTATTTGCATATTTTGTTTGATTGTTTGCACGGAGGGGCAAAGCTGCATTCATAGATGTCAACGAACCCAATATATTTACTTCATATTTGCGTAGTGCGTAAAAATGGTCCTAATTATTTTCATATTTCTGAACGGGGTAGGCTAGCGGTTTGTTCGCGGATTTTGAATCAGCTGCGCGCATTTATCGAAAACAACAATCAACATTGTTTAAAAAGAAAGAAACAAGAAATTAATAATTATTACCAAAATTAATGCAATGTTTGCTTGACATTTTTTAAATTAAAAATCACAATAAAGTAGAACGAAAAAATGGCAACTATTTCGAAAATGAGGCAACTCGAAGAGCGCCAGGTAAAAGTCGCGTATAATGGTTAAAATTTTAAGAAGTAATATTATTCTCATTATACAAAGGTTGAAAAAGAGGTTGATGAAATGCTTTGGTCTCCAAAAATGGATATTCTTGCGTTGCAGTCAAAGAATGGCTCTGAAGTTTCCATCTATCGCATTAATTGGCAAAAAGTAAATAACTTTTTTCCTTTCATTTCATCAAGTTAAACCATTTATAGTTATTGATATATTATAATTGATAAGTAGCTTTGGTCTGTGTTACCCCCCTATGAATCCAGCAGATCTACTTGCATGGCTTGGAGGCCTGACGGTAAACTCTTAGCCGTGGGATACTCGTCTGGGCATGTAGCCATACTAAATGTGGAATCAAATGAGCCGTTACTCATTCATGAGGTTCAGTATACCAAGTAGTCTTGTTTAATAGTGCTTTTGATTAGAATTTATCGCTGGCAGACTTCTGGCCCTGTGATGTGCATTTCTTGGACCTTGTTTTCAGACAGCAACAACTCAGACCCAACAGAAGAACTTCAAAGAGACACATTCAGTGAAAAACAAAGGTTTCTTGTGATTTTGGAGTTAAGGTTTTTATTGCTACAGTGAAGATCGGGACACCTTTTTTACGTCCATTATGGGCCATTCCCTTTTTTAATTGGGATTTAGAGCTTCTTTTACCAACCCGGTCATATGCCCACTGAGCATCTCTAACGTATTGCATGCATTTTTAAACTTTTTAAAAAGTTAACTAAATTTTGAGTGTGAAACGAATGGCCTAAAAAGACTCCCCGTAAGTATTAGTAACTTGAAGAGTAAAATTCTTTTCACAACAGTGTCATTTTTACTAAAGATGCACTTTTGGTCGAAAAAGTCTTTGCATATTAATTATGACCATAAACGCCTGAGAGATGCTCGATATTTTTGACCAAGGCCTAGATTGTGAAAATTTAAGTAAAGTTTGATTGATTCTTATTTGTTTTAGTGGTCCAAGCTTCCATGGAGAAGGCTGGGATTTCTTGACAAGTTTCCCAAGTATTAGTAAATCTTACAATACAACCAACGAGACAGAAGAATGTCAAAAACTCGATGATGGAAATATTGTTACAATGCTAACTGTTGGAACGTCAACCGGTCAGTACTTAAAATTTCTCCACCTTTACTGAGCGTCTTAAGATCAAACATTCCCTTTTAGGATTCATTAAACTTATAATGAACGGATTTTTGTCTCTTTTTGACCTAGAGTTTAAGCAATTGTTGGAAAGGGTAACAGAGAAATATTCTCAAAAGTCTTTTCTTTTGAGCATCTATTTATTCATAAAATGAAATGAAACTTTAATATGCTAACAAATGTTTTTCTTCCACAGCCAGTTCAAACCAGAAACAAACTTTTGAGTGTTTCAATGTCCACCAAGCAGTTTGCAACTTTCGGAGTCTCTTACGAAGCCGGAAACGTAGACGGGGAGAAAAGTGTTGGTTTTTCCACTTTCAGCCTCCCAACATTGAAAGGTCTTCTGGAAGAGTTGAAAGTTCTGACAAAATTTCACTGCAAGTTCAGAGGTACATTTTATTTCTAATTCGAAACTCAATTTTCAAAGCATTTATTTCAAAGAAAGTATAAATAAAATAAGCGTCTCATGTTTGTAGGAATCTTAGATGCAATCAAGGTAAACCTAACCCAGGCCAATGAATCAATAGAAAATATCAATAGAGAAGTGTATAAAAAATTAGAGAGTTACTCAAAGGTGACGAAATTTGTGATGTTTCAAATTTTCAACATTTAATTAAAAGTCTTGCTTGAATATTTCTCAGCGGCACACAAAAGACAGTATGGCTGCAGATTTCTTAGATGGGCTGGTTTTTGGGGACGTATCACCTGAAGTTGAAAATTTTTTACGAGTAAGTGTTCAGTTTACATTATTAAAACAATTCAGTGCTTTAGACCCTATTTTCTAGAAAAATGTCACTGAAAAAGGATTGAAAAAGCTTGACCAATCCATAGAGGTTGCTCACTCTAATGTCCAACGACTCATCGTTTCGCAATTTGATTCTGTGATGCAATCACTAAATTTTCATTTAGCAGAGCTCTTAGGTCACATCAGAGCCGCAGAAGACAACTTTTCTTTATGGGGCATTAAGGTAATTTATTTTTGTGATACCATTTATGATTTTTTTTATTTATTACCACAGCGTTTGAACTAGGAGAATCAGGTTCATGTTGCTCAAAAGTGTGCAGCAAGATTTTGGGCCAGTGGAGTAGAACTTCAGCAGTTCATGGAGACAAATATAAATTCAGCAAAAATATTTAGTCGTTGGGTCACAGCTCAAATCAGAAGGCTCTCCGATATGCCTGCGGTAGAAACTTTCAAGTAAAAAACGTAGAACTCTCTTGATTTGATTCTGATTCATTAGACTGACGACATACTCAAACTGAGCTGTGAAGACTTGGAAAACGTGGCAGCTTTTCTATTGTCATTATCAAGCAGGAGTAATCAATTAGTGGCCCAGAACACTGGAACCAAAATCGAAGAAACTTCCTCTACTCTTTTCAAGCCAAAGTAAGAAGAGCCTTTTTTTGTTGAGAAAATTCATAAAAAACCATCTTTTTTTATTTAGACAAAACTTTTGGTATACATTTGTGAGTGCCAATCCTGATCTCATGTGCATACCTACCATAGTAAGTAGTGATGAACCAACGGGTGAGCGGCGGCTCCCAGATTTCAAGGAGCTTGAAGATTCTGTTGCTCAAATATACCCTTCAAATCAATCTCCTACACCCTTTTCAGCTATTATGAGAACTGACACAATGGTATGAAACCAACTGATCATTAATTATTTATTTATTTGAAAATAGAGGCAAATTTATTGATTTGTTAGATTCCTAGTTTTGATGGCTTAACCTCTACAAGAAAGTTGTCATCTGTACATTTTGAGTGTTCAGATACGGGAAAGATTTTTTGTTTGGTCAAATATTTTTCAACCAACGAAAACGAATTGCAAGAAAAAAGTGACCAGATTATCTTCATCGAGTTTGACCCATTCCTTGGCGAAAGCAAAGCTTTGAGTTTAGCTTTGGTTGTACAATCTACAAAAGAACACTTAAAGTTGATTGATTGTCAGTTTTATACAAGCGAGCTGTTTTCTGTTTTGGTTGAAAGTGGAGAACATCAGGTAAAGATTCTATAAGTATATTATTTATATCAGATGTTGGATGACATTTATCCGAAATTTTCAGAGACTTATTCAAGTAAGTTATACCCTAATGGAACCTCACCTCAAAGTCCTGCCGTCCTCAATAAGCCTCAGTTCAATAGAAAGTTTATCCAAAACTCTAAATATTTTTGATTTTACAGATCAGGTAACCATATATCTTAATATATCAAATAATAAAGTATTTGCATGCCTTCAATCGTTTTAGTCTGGCCATAGAGACCTAGAACGGCTTGTTTCAGACACTTTTGCAGTTTCGGGACCGAGAAAGGTTTGCATATGATTAGTTATTTTCTCAAAAAAAGTAACTCTTCGGTTTTCTTAAAGGTGGCCGCATTTCTATTTCGGAATAGACGAAGAATCAGAATTTATGATATGGAAGCTGAAGAAGAGGATCTGGATGACGATACCTTAGGAACATCAGGAATGTCTAGTGACTTAAATACTAGCGGCTGAAAGTGTACGCAGGTCTGGATTCAATCTATCAATTCAAAACAATATTACTAAAGTTATATTTTTGTTGCGAAACAACTTGGTCAAGTCTATTGCATTGGAAATTATTTGAAATGTTGACTGCGTTTCAGTTTATTTGAATGTATCCTCCAAAACTTTCTTGGTCTCTCTCTAAAAAAAGGGATATAAGTACTCGTTAGATGAATTCTAGGGTATAAACTCACATGATGAACTGTGGCAACACCAACAGCAGGCTGGCATAATTCATCCCTCCCTGCGTATTGGAGTTGGACACCCGCCAGGTTTCGGAATCTTGGTTGAACAAATGACCATGCTCCCATATTTCGATGCTCTTCTTGACTCCACACAAACCCTGATTTATTTCATAAATGTGGATAATTTTGAAACTTTTTTTAAGTTGTACTCCCTTACTTTTTGCATTGGGATATTTAGAGATTTCGTCTTGAAGTTCCTTCGTAGGAAACGGACATAATTGTTCGACCCGAACAAACGCTACATCAGAGACAGATTTCTCTTTGGCATGGTCTTTCAGTGCATAAAAGTGCTTGCCAGTCACGAAAACTACTTTGGTCACGCCTTGAGGATCTTTCGTGTCACCTATGACAGGCAGAAAGTGGGTTCCTGAAGCCATATCGTTTAATGAAGAAGCAGCCGCAGAGAGACGCAACAAAATCTTTGGGGCTACGACCACAAGGGGTTTACGGAAGTTGCGCACCATCTGGAAACGAAATTTTGTTTTCATGAAAAAAACTAAGAGAAAAATATTCCATACCTGTCTTCTCAGCAAATGGAAGTACTGAGCTGATGTGGTTGGATTCACGACATGCCAGTTGACATTGTCTCCATCAACCTTGGCTTCGCTTGAATCGCTCATTTGTAAAAATCGCTCTAGTCTGGAAAATTCGGGACTCCTAATTGTATGTAAATATCAACGTTGAAAGTTTAAAAAATTTTTAACCTGCACGAAGAGTGCTCAGGTCCTGCACCATCCATACCATGGGGTAATAGGAGTGTTATGGCAGACTGAAGACCCCATTTCGATTCTCCACTGGAGATGTAAGTGTCCAGAATTATTTGAGCGCCATTGAAAAAATCACCAAACTGAAAACCTTACACCATTGGATTGGTTTCTAATAATATCAAAGATTATTATGATTACCTGAGCCTCCCATATAACAAGGTTCTTGGGGTTATCTATTGATATTCCATATTCAAACCCTAAGACAGCCTCTTCTGATAACGGACTGTTTGCCATTTCTAATCGTCCAGAGCAAAGACCGTTTTTAGACATTTGATTCAAAGGTATGAACATCTCATTGTCTTTCTGAAAAATTAATTTGAGAAAAGATTCTTGAATGTGTTAGGATAAAAGAGGATCATTTCATTCCCACTTGATTAACCAACATTGCGTGACGATGCGAGAATGTTGCACGACCAACATCTTGTCCACTGATCCTGACATTGAAGCCCTGAAAATATCAACTTTCTTCTCAAAGGAAATTTATTTTTCATGAAAACATTTGAAAATAACCTGATAAAGGAGAGATCCAATAGCTAAAGCTTCTGCGGTTCCCCAGTCAATGCCTGTTCCAGCTTCAAGTCGTTTGATACGATTTTCCACATGATGTTTTTTTAGGTGTGAATGAATTTCGAAATTCTCTGGATATTGGACAGACTGGGCCCCAACAAACTTCAAAACATCTATAAAGTAAATCTTAAATGACTGGAGAGTGAACAAGGAGGTTTTCATAACTTGCCTTCGTGCAGTCCTGAATCCCACAAGGTTACGGATGAAGATGGTTCCTGATAACCGGACCATTGGTTTTTGAGGTTTTCTCGCTTCGGCTGATACGTTTCAACTTGCTTAAAGTGGTCGTTGAGCATTTCAGTATGATCTTTGAGATGAGATGTAATAACATCTTCGTTTAATACACCCTCCGAGATGAGAGTCTTGCAATACAAGTCAGGAACATTCCTGAAACCATGAGTAAAATTTGGTAGAAAAATTGACAGGAACATTCATTAAGAAGGAACAAAACTTACATCTTGGACTGGATCTTGGAATAAAGTATTGGATTGGTAAACGTTGGGTCGTCTAACTCATTGTGACCCCAACGTCTGAAGCAATGAAGCTCAATAAAAACATCCTTTCTAAATTTATTTCGATAGTCGACAGCAAGACGTGTTGCTCGAACAATGTCCTCTGGAAAATCACCGTTGACATGTATAATGGGAGCCCCAACAAGCTTGCCTAAGTCTGAGCTATGCCTGAAAAGAAAGATTAAAAATATTTTGAGCTTGTCAGAAAGTTTACCTATGTGAACGTCCACGGTCACCAGGTGTAGTAAATCCTACTTGGTTATTGACCGTCAAATGAATGCTTCCACCCACAGAGTAGTGCGGCAAACGAGACATTTCAAGGATTTCTTGATTCACTCCCTTGATACGAAAAATTTTGTGATGTTACCCTTGGAAATCTTCATCTAATTCTTACCTGCCCCGTAAGTGCTCCATCGCCGTGAACTTGAACGCAAAGAACATCATCTCCCACAATTCCATCCTGGCTTGTGTCATAGTCGCCCTTATTGCCCGACATGTGTCGCCCACGAGCTTTGCCGCAAGCGACAGGGTTAGCAGCTTCAAGATGAGAGGGATTTGGAAGCAGAATTACACGCAATGGATGACTATCGTTGCCTAAATCCACAGAAGAACCTAAAAGTCATTTTAGAATGGAAGAAATACACTGATCCTTCAAGGCCCAACAAATGAGAATATCTTACTGAGGTGAGACAAAACGTCTCCGGCTCCGTATTGGTCCGGTGGGAACTCAGGTAGTCCTTTCATTTTCCGAAACATAACGACAGGGGGAAATTTTAGGAGACCAGTGAGAAGATTCAAACGACCTCTGTGCGGCATTCCTATAATTATCTCACGGAGATTGTCTAAAAAATATTTCAATAAAACTTGTACATCAACGCATAAACATCTTAAATTTACCTACAGGTTGAGCTTCCTCTGTTGATCAGCTCAAGAAAGAAACCCATCATAGACTCTGCTCCTTCCCCACCGTAACGCTTTACATTAGAAAACTTTGTTGCCAAAAAGTTATCGAAGTTTTGACACCTAAATATTTGGCATATTTAAATAAAGGGCAACAAAAATATTTTAAAAGGAGTGATTTCTGTTGACCGTTAAAAGCAGACTTTGCAAAGTTACCTCAGCATCTCGATGGCCAATTGTGCTTTATCAGCATTTGAAAGTTCGCCCTCCTTTCCACAGACTAGCTTTTCGTGTTCTTGGCAAAGCCATTCGTGCTCATGGATGTTCTGGACAAATAAACCAAAAATATATGGCATTTTGAGTGTATAAATGCTGTAACGAAAGATCTTGTAGACATTCAAGACACAAATGATAAAAACATGTTTTTCTCGAGCATGTATTAACTTACTTCAACTGCTGAAAAGTCAACAGCCAGAGTTCCACAATAGGCCTTTACAAGGTACTTATTAACCTCATCAAAACTTAAATGTGGGCTTTGAGCAGAATGAAGAATGCCTGAAGTTGAGAATGTATCTGAACTTTGGAGATGATAATTGGAAGCTTTCAACTCGTCAATGAGTGTAACGCTGAAAATTCAGAAGTTATTAATTCAAAAAAAAATCTACTTAAAAGAAAGTGATGATTGTTCAATTTTTATCATTTTTTTTCGTTAATTTTTTTTAAATTAATTTTTACTCAAAAAAAACAAACTTTTTGTTATGTGTCTCCAACGGACTGATATTGGAACAACTCAGCCCATGCTTCCTGAATGCTTCAACATATCGGTAAAAGTTCCCTGACTGGCTTCTTGCGTTGAAATCTATAAACTGTGATTCTAAAAAAAATCAATGATTGATATATTGAATAGTCAACCGGTTAAACTGCAACAAAAGCAAATTAACTACCTTCTTTAAGCTTCTCCTCTCGTTTGCTCCAAGCAAGAGCATTGAATCCATAAACGCCATTTCGAGAATGATAAGGCCTTGAAAAAGGTGTTGGATTTAGTCCAACAGACTCAAAGTAAGAGTTTCTTTTTAAGTAAGGAAGAACGGATGTTGGTAGAGATGATTTTGGAGAAATTCTAAACATTTTGAAATGATCTGCACGATTTAAATGATTGATAAAAGCTCTTCTTAAATCATATGTCAATTTAGCACGTGGTTTTTTAGCTTTTCTTCCGATCCCACTTCTTAAAGATGGCCTACAAGTTCAAAACAGCTTAAATATAAGCCACAAATCAACAATGTCAAAACAGGTTTTATTCACGATCGTTCTTAAATTCCGTCAATACTCAAAACACTAACAGTTTATTTTTGTTTCTATACATATATATCAAGCACAGGTGATTTTAAACAGCTGAAAAGAGGATAACCTTCCACATATGTGAACGGAGGGGCTGAAAACAAATAAACAAACAAATTTGCCGCTAAATTTAAAGTTTTGGTTCAGCAGCTGGTATAAATTATAAATAATTGTTGGGAAGATTGTTATACTTTATACCTAATAATAAAACGTAGCAGATAATTGTCAGTAAAAATGAGGCGTAACTTAGCTCCCTCTCAAAGGCCCAACACCACGAATTTTGTGCCACCCTGGATCAGCTCCAAATCTCAAACTTCTACAAGTGAGGAAGTCAAAAATGTAAGTCATGCAGACCCATTCTCGTCCACAGACAAATCTAGGTGAGAAACTGAAAATTTTGTAGTTAATTGGATGAATGATTGCAGATATTTTGGTTGTTGCAGACCCCTACAGGATTTTCAACAGGAAAACTCTGAAACAAAATATTTCAGTGTTGTTTGGTGAGTTGCACTCACGAATGTCAGCTAATTAAATGAAGATTAACTTGCCATTTTCGCTTCAAGGTGTAAAAAGAGTGCCCGAAAGCATAAAAAATGGGAGGGTGACGCAGTTCTTGTGGTAAAAAAAGACTTACGGCTCGCCATTCTAAATGGCCTGGTGAGTTTTTGAAAGATATTTGGGTAATGTATCCTGAAGAAAATGCTCTATTAGGATGGAAAAGAATTGTCCCGTGGGAGCTCCTTGCCTTTCTCGAGTCTTTCGAGTTTGGAGGTGGGAGGAACCATCTCTTTTGGAGGACGAGAAATTGAGATAATGGAGGATTTAAAGTATGAGACTGTTGTTATGCTCAAGAAGTCGACCATTGAAGATCAAAGTAAATTTACAAATTCGTGATATACAGCTAATATTATTTGAAATGTCTTTCCTACCTTGTTTTCTCTTTTAGCATCCACTTTAAAAGTTGAGCAAACATCTCCATTGAAATCAAACGAACAAGTTACTCGAAAGCCTTTTCAAAAACCTTCCATGATGAGGCAACAAATGAAAGTAAATCCATCAGAAATTCAAAGGTTGGTTGAAAAGTTTTGCAAAATTTACTATGCCAGATATTTTTTTTTAAACTTCGGGACAAATACTTTTTCACAATTTGCAATTTCACTCTTTTTCTTTAAGGTCAATGTTCGACACGGCAAACCCTTATGCAGTTGTCATGCCTAGGCCTCCACCTGGTTAGATTCTCCTAAATAAGATAGTTTTCCCAAGCAACAATTTAACTTTTATTTTTTGTCAAAGGATTTTTCAGTTCTTCAACCCAAATCGTAGATGTTGTTGTAGACCCTCACCTGTCCAAACTTCTAAGACCCCACCAACGTGAAGGAGTAGTTTTTCTCTATGAATGCTTGATGGGGTTTCGAACTCCAAACAGCTACGGAGCTATTTTGGTAAAGAAAAGATTATGAAATCTGTTTAAATGAACCAATAAATTAAGAACGTGTGGTGTAGGCAGACGAAATGGGACTTGGAAAGACCCTTCAATCAATTAGTGTCATTTGGACCATGTTGAAACAAGGTCCTGACTCTGGAAAGTCAATCATAAAGCGTGTTCTTGTTCTTGCTCCAAGCTCTTTAGTAAAAAACTGGCAGATGGAATTCGAAAAGTGGTTAGGAAATGAACGCGTTCAGACGTATGCTGTAGATCAGGTAGTATCTTAAAAAGTGAGCTTCAGATTTTTTTGAGACTGTAATACTTTCCAACGTTTTAAGAGTACCAAGGTTTCGGATTATGTCAAGAATCCTCGGCAGCCAGTTTTGATAATGAGTTACGAAATGTTTACAAGGTCAATCGAGCTACTGGAAAATGTAAAATTTGATCTCCTTGTATGTGATGAGGGTCATCGGTTGAAGAACAACCAGGTACTTGGCAAAAAAAATAGTTGAGTCACCCCTTGAAAAATCAAATCTTTTATTGCGAACTCATTGCACTTGCAAATTATTGGCTTTACAAAAACCCTGGCGGCATTATTTTGAAAAAGTATTAAAAACATTTCCATTCCCTGTAATACTGTAAAATTTAAGTTTGAATGAATTGGTTTTTTTTGCTCAAGGTAAAGGCTTCTCAAACAATCAATCAAATGATGGTGGACAGACGTCTTGTTCTCACAGGTAACTTTTTCTCCTTACTTGGTTCAAATTTCAACCAGAAATAGCATTTTATTAAATCAAACCTTTTGACGGTTCAGTCTCATTTTTTGTTATCTTTTTCTCGATGGCTGAATAATTATTCAGATTGCTATTTCAGGAACGCCACTTCAAAACGACTTGAAAGAGTTCTTTACTATTGTTAATTTGGTCAGTCCAGGAAGTCTAGGAACACAACATTCTTTCGCTAAAATATACGAAGCTCCTATTGGTTTGAAATTTTACGATTAGACTATAATAAAAAAATAAACATAAATGGGATCCATTGGGAATTTCAGTAGCGAGCAAGCAGCCGGGAGCAACAGCAGAGGAAATTTACATGGGTGAAGAAAAGGCAGAAGACTTAAACCATTTAACGAGTCAGTTTATCTTAAGGAGAACCCAAGTAAAATTTTATTTAATCGGAAACATTTAGTTGATATCGTCCAAAATGAAACCTTTTTTTAAGGAAATTATAAGCAAATATCTTCCACCAAAAGTTGAGTCAGTGATTTTTTGTACTCCTTCAAGCTTGCAGTCATACCTTTACGAAGAAATGGTAAGGAGTAAGAGAGATCTAAATTATCATATTTAATAGTTTAATTTTCGTTTTTAGACTGGATCCTTGAATTCTGACCTAGATCTTTTCATAGACACTAAATTTATCTTTTCAAGGTAATTGTGTTCATTTTTCAATATCTTTTTTTAATTATCTCATCGCTTGGGTAAACATAGAATAGAAATTATTTTACCAAAAACCAAGATATAATTTTGTGTTATTGGTCTATGCACCATACAGGTTTAGAGGGTATCTCAAAAAATACCAAGAAATTTGAATTGTTTGCTCGTCAAAATTAAACCATAAATTAAGATGAGACCCAGATTTCCTCATATTTTTAAAGTACATATGTTTCGAGTATTTTCACCATATTTCAGCATCATGATGTTAAGAAAGATTTGCAACCATCCTAGTATTTTCCTTGAAGATCAGGCCAAAACGTCTGTTGTCAATCTGCCCAATGAATTGGTATGGCTTAGAAGCAATCGCTATTAGACTAGTATGAAAGATTTTGTAACTTAGGTTAATCTTACTCACGAAGAGCAAGGAAGCAAGCTTGCTCTAGTGTCCGCTCTGTTGTACCAGCTTAGGCAAAAAACCCATGAAAAAATCGTTGTTGTTTCGATTTCAACCAGAGTTTTGAACATGATCCAAGGTACCATTAAAATTCTAGAGAAATCAACATGTGCCCGTGGCACTTTTATGAATTTTCAGCTCTCTGTGATCACTACCAGTATCCCCACACAAGGCTTGACGGCTCTACTACTACCACTCAACGTCAGCAAGTAGTGTCAAAGTTCAATTCAAAACACTCACAAGATTTTGTTCTTTTGTTGAGCTCAAAGGCTGGCGGCACAGGTTCCATGTTCAAAATTTTTATAGATAAGGGTCAAGACTCCTTATTTGAATGCTTTAAGTGGGGTCTTAGTTTTAAATTTGTATTATTAGAAAAATATGTCAAAGGTCAAAATTTTTTATCGTAGGTTTGAACCTGGTCGGTGCATCGAGAATCCTCTTGTGAGTATTCTGCTGTGTCTTCTATTTGAACCTGTTTTGAAACACTTTTTAAAAATCTTTACAATTGTTATTTTCTTATTATCAAACCTTAGATATGATCTTGATTGGAATCCAGCAAATGACACGCAAGGTTGAAATTTATATTATCAATTGCTTGCTTGAGACTTACAAAGAAAATTTTTGTAGCAATGTCACGCGTCTGGCGTGATGGTCAGACTCGCAAAGTTCATATATATAGATTAGTCACAGTCGGAACCATCGAAGAAAAAATTTTTCAACGGCAGTTGAATAAGAAAGGACTTGGCGGCGGGATACTTGATCCTGAAAAGTCTGGTGTAACTCAACAGTTTCACTTCACTAAAGGTGATCAATTATCCCTAATAGAATTTTATTTAGGCCCCAGAGACTTTTCCCAAAATAAATAAATAATTTTCTTTTCAGATGAGTTAAAGGACCTTTTTTCATTTCACGGAGATATCCCGAGTAAGTCTTAATAAATTTTGAGTTGTATTTTTCAAATCAATGTTTCGCCAATTAGCTTGCAACACCCACGCACTACTCGGTTGCGATTGCGACGGAACTGGCTCCAATTTTAACCCAGATCTTGAGAATGACTTCCAAGGTACTTTTGTTTGTAGACAAGATCTATCTCCTTTTTTTCTTGCGTCTGTACCCCTGAACCATATACCGTTGGCTGCAAGATCACACAATTGCTCGGTTAGTTGAAAAAAAGACTCGATTGAAAAAATTCAATTTTAGAAGCATCGAGAAGTTGCCAACTTGTCTTGCCATCCACCTCGAATACGACTAATAGCGTTCAAGCTCAGGACCTCATGCGCTGGAAGCACATAGATCCGAGGATCGAGGGGATTTTAGCAGACGATCCTATACTTCAAGAATGCGCAAACTTTATTTCGTTTATCTTCAGAAATGAGGCAAATTCACCTAGTAACTAGGCAGAGTGTTCAAATTGTTACTTATGATACAAAAATTCTGTTTTATTGGACGAATATATATGAATCTGAATGACAAAAAGTAGTGAAGCATCACACGTTGAAATTGAATCTGAATGGTTCTGTGTCTTTTGCGTCTGGTTGCAAGGTGGAATCAAGTGAACTCACTGTTGTACGTTTCTTCCTCAAGAATTTCGATTTTTTAGAGTCTTGCAACTGACATACACTTGGGGCTGGAAATGAACGACAATTTTATAGTGAACTCTTCATTAACTGATCAACATTTTAAAGAATCATACTTAATTTAAACTTTTTTTCTTCGTTTTCCATTTTCTTCCTATAATCGCCAAATAATATTCTCATCAACTGCCTTTTTTTTATGTAAGCTGTTTTTTGACTTTCTAGAAGACGTATGTTTCTGGAAACCTCCAGGGCTGAAAAATAGAAATGCCTTAACTTGAGTTTTGCCAATCAGGCTTGTTGGAGTTGGAGTTCACAATCCACTTTTCGAAAATAACCCTTACCTTGTTTTTCATTTAACGTTCTTGTTTGCATTGACAAATGCAACTGTTCCAGACACCAAACAAGTTCAGACTCAAACTTTTGAGCGTCTTCGGCGGACATCATCTCGATGTTTTCTCATAAAAAGTTTCATCAAGCAACTTCTTAATTTGCTCAATCTTGAAACAAAGAGCTGCAAATCAGATTAATTTGTCTCACTAACTCTAATTTTGAAAGGAGGCTCAACGAAGTCACGTTTTTGTTGAACACCCAAAAGATGTTTAATCCTATAGGCAACACTTTTCTTTCAATTTAGAACTTAGAAGCTTCAAAACGTGTTTTAAATCTGATTATATTCATTTTAAAATTAAATATTTGATAATTTGATCGTGAATTTGTTTACTTTTTTTCCACTGTGAATTGATTGGAACTTACCTCAATGAGTAAACAGGGAACTTTTGGTGATTATTTATAAACCAATCTAGCTTAACAGTCATGCTCGCCGCAGAAAGCGTACAGAAAAGTAGCCCAGCTCATAATATTCTGACTTTCCTTTATATTTTTCCGCCTAGAAGCTATTCAATACAAATATTTGATTTCATAAACCTTCATCTATAAGCTATAGAATGATTATTTTGCCGAAAGTTTACTGTTTTTCTGTGTGATGAGATTTACTAGTTTAATCAATACTTTTTAAATCTCTGCTCGCTATTCTTTCGTTGCACGATGCAGCGAATGCAGCGCTCTGATACCAATCGTTGCGGATAAAAACATAAACTTTCAATCTCCCTGCGGCGGCTTCAAATCTAAAAATTTGCTTTTGTTTACACTTTGCATATATAATTGAGAATAGAAAGAGCTGTAACTTATAAAACGTTAAAAATAGACTTAGAACTGGAGATTAATAGTAAGAGGATCAAATTCTGTGAATGGCAAAGTTTAAGTGAAGTGTCCTAGTTGCAACATTTAGAGTTGCTTCGTTCGTTGTGTTCAAATATAAGCAAGTGAAGTTGAAATGGAAGCCAACAGTGGTAGCAATGGTCTCGGCGAGAACGACCCCGGCGACACCGGACCAGGGGAAGAGAGAAAAATCTTCATCGGAGGCCTGAGTTGGGAAACCCGAGAGCCACAGCTAAAAGAATATTTTGAAAAGTTTGGCGTGGTAGAGTCGGCCAATTTAAAAATGAACCCGGCGACAGGAAAGTCGAGGTGTTTTGCCTTTGTCGTTTTTCAGTCTGCTGCCGACGTCGATCAAGTCTTTGCTGCAGGCGAGCACGTCATCAATAGCAAAAAGGTCGACGTGAAGAGAGCCAAGGTGAAACCTGGAAAGATCTTCGTGGGAGGCTTGAAGGCTGATCTCACGGACGACGTCCTCCGAGAGTTTTTCGGCCAGTTCGGAAAGATCACAGAGTTTGACATGATTGTCGACAAAGCCACAAACGCAAGAAAAGGATTCGGATTCATCACGTTCGAGAATGAAGACGTGATGAAGAATTTGATTCACAAAAAGCAAGTCACGATTGGCGAACACACGATAGATTTGAGAAAGGCCACCCCCAAACTGGATAGAAACGTCGGCCAAGATTTTTACGGTTATCCAAGCTACGGCGGATTCGACTACTACGGCGGAGGCTACGGTGGAATGGGTTACGGTGCAGAGGGCTTCAATTACTATGGTGGCGGATGGGGAGGAGCAGCGGCAACAGCAGGTGGCGGAGGAGGAAAAATTCGAGGACGGGGTGGATTTTCTGGAGGCGCGCCGAGGAGAGGAGGAAGCACAGGAGGAACTCCCTATTGAAAAAGACACGCTGTGTTGCCATTATTTAAGTTGCTCAAGTCCAACTCTGGATCTTCAATGACCACATTATTCTGTTGTCTTTACTATGACTGTCGAACAAAGTATTATTTATTTAAAATTCACTCACCACTCGAAGGCTTTTACGTCAAGCTACTTTTCCCCTTATTTATTTCATTCTATTCTAGGCAGGATAGAAACGTTTTATGAACCAACCATGACTAAGTTGCATTGAACCCCCTGACAAAGGAATCCAAATCATCTCCGTGCCGTTACGTTATATGTAAATATATACACAATTTAAACTGAGACTTGATAGGTTGTGTTTCAATCTGGAATGACCCCAATTTTTGGGGGATTTTTTTGCATCACAAACTTTTCACTTGATAAATTAGAATATTACCATCTTCTAAATATGGGTGTAAGGGAGGGTGCACTTTTGAGGATGCATGTTGGATTACTTATTCAAACCAAAACTTCCACAACCCAAATATGGGGTCAGAGAGGTCAAGGGTCTCTCTCCCTCTCTATATTTTGTTGAATTGGAATGTTTTTAAAATAGTCTACTGGATGCACATTTTTGTTTATTGAATGAATTTTTTCAATATTGAGAGTAAAGTACTTCGAGTGTTGTAGAGAAGAGAGAGGAGAGTAAACATCCCAGTGATGACCTTCCCGATTAAAGAAAGTATCAATACTGAACTGTGAGTTGATAAGAAACAAGGGCTTTATATCCCCAAGTGAGAGAAAGAGCGGATCAAGAAAATAACTGACTTCCTAGAAGAGGGTAAAACTGAAATGGCGGGAACGAAAACCAGGCAGTCTGGTTGGAATAACTCGCATTACATGGAAGGAAAGACAAACTAACGGCAGCCTGTTTGAAAAGACAGCTTTGCAAAGGTTCAAAAGAGCAAAAAATAGGGAATTAAGTAGGGTTTGCGAGGGGGGTTTCAGTAATCCTGGACAGGTAGGCTTCACAAAAACTGAAATTTGCACAGGCCTAAAATCCTTACTTTTGATTGATTATGGGCATACAAAAATAACCCATTGTCTAACTAAATTGCAAAAAGCGGGCCCACGGAGATAGGGGCTTTTTTTATTTTAAGAATTTTTCATCAGGTTCAGGAATTGTAGGTGATACACCCTGAACCCCATTTTCTCGACCCGATGGGATGGCCGTTGCAACAGCTGGTGCGTTTCGGAAGGACCTCCGAGGACCCTCCGACCTCAACCGTCCCCCAGCCGTCGCCAGAGCGTCCGCCCATCCCCATCGCCTCTGTCAAAGCCTTATCTAGATAGAAAAATGCTTCTTAGATAACGATAAGATACGCGCCCGATAAAAAAAACATTGACAGTTGTGCGTCATGACGTTGGAAACGCTTTTTTCCAAATTGGTACCGCATCCGGCCCAAACGGGAGACGCCCGGCGGAAAAAGCACGGATCGGGGTAAAGAAAAAGTCAAGTTTTTTGTTCCGACCGTAAGGATCGCTTTTAGGGCCGCCGCGACGCCGCGGGACGCGACCGCAAGGACCGGCGTGGGCACGCTGGTAAGACCCCGACCCAGGCCCGACCGCCTCGTCCCGCTTAAGGTCTTCCTTGTTTTAAGGTCGTCGACATCGTGGGCGCGGACGACCTCCCCTCGGCCGACGTCAACGGCAAGAGCGACCCCTTTGTCGTGCTGGACCTCGACGGACAGACGTTTCGCTCGACCGCCCGACCCCGCACCCTGGCGCCGCGCTGGACGGACCAGCGGACGGAATTTGTCCTCGACGACCTCAGGTTTACAGCTTAGGGCGTCTCTCGCAACGCCCGCCCGCCATCCCGACCCGCCTTTTTATTTTTTCCCCGCAGCGCCGTCCTGGTTGCCTCGGTCTTCGACGAGGACCGCTTCGGCAAGGACGAGCTTCTCGGGCGCGTCGCCCTCCCCGCGGTGACGCTGGACTGGAACGCGCCGGCGCTCCGGGTCCTGCCGCTGCGGAGCAAGAGCCTCGCCCGGCGGACCCGGGGGACCCTGACGCTGAGGCTGACCGCGAGGTGGGACGTCTGCCGGGCCGCCCTGGCCGCGCTGGCGCCCCGCGCCGGCGGCGGCGACGACGGGGACCCCGCTTTCAAGGTCGGGCCGCCCTCCTCCTTCCCCACCCTCTCGCGAACGTGACGGCACCTTCTCTTTAGGCGGCCCTCTTTTTGCGCAACGTCCAAAGGGTGCGCGACCTGCTCGCCGGAGGGACCGCGGCATCCCGCTGGCTCCAGGTGACCCCGCCGACAGACGTTCCGCCTCGCTCGCAATTCACGCGGTTTGTCTTGCAGGAGTGCCTGGCGTGGACCCGCCCCGGCCGCAGCGCCGCCGCCCTGGCCGCCTTCTCGGTCGCCACCTACTTCTTCGAGCCCTACATGGCCCCCCTCTTTGGCGCGGCCTGCCTCCTGGCCGGGCCGGCGTTCGGGGAGGCCGCGGGACGGTACGACCCGTTTTTTCCTTCCTTCCGCTTCCGTCGCTCTAGCTTCCGTCTTTTTACGTTGCAGGACGACGCGGGTCGACGCCGACGCGGCGACGCCCTCGGACGACGGGACAGACGCGGGGCGGCCTCTCTTCTCTCTTTCGTCCGAGGAGCGCGAGGCACGGCCGCAGGAGGGCGACCCGGAGACCTCGCTGCTCCACAAACTGCGCCACGGATCGGCCTTTCTCCAGGTGCGCCTCCCCCATTTTTCTGTCGCATTTTTTATCTGAAGGTGCTTTTTAGAACGGCCTCGGTCGCCTGGCCTCGTTTGTCGAGCGCGTCGGCGCCCTCGCGGCGTTTCGCGTGCCGTGCCTCTCGTGGCTCGTCCTCGGCTTCTTGCTGGCCTGCGCCCTCCTCCTCTACCTCGTCCCCCTGCGCTGGATCGTCCTCGGATGGGGGATCCACCTCTTTACCAAAAAGCTGCGCCGTCCCCGTCGCCCGCCGACCTCCGAGGTGCTCAACTTTCTAGACCGGGTGCCGGACCGACCGACCTTGGAAAAGTACTTCGACCCCCTCGACGCCGTCGCGCTCGGGGCGTCTCCGTCTCCGTCGCCGGACCCCCGGGACCGGACCCGGAAAAAGCGCAGGTTCGCTTACCCTCTTCCTAGCGTCTGCCCGCCGCGCAACGATCCCCTTATTTCTTTTGTCACAGCTTTTTCAACGCCGGGCCTTTTTCCAAGAAGGCCGAGCCGACGCGACCCCGGGCCAGTTCGAGCGTCGAACTTTGAATAATGCCAAACGACAATTTAATAAAAAGGTGCCAAAAACCGTCTCTTCGTCCCCGCGGGTTGAGGCGGGGGGCGGCCCGCCTGCGACGTCGGAAGGGAAGTCGGTGGATCGGCCGAAGCATTTATTGTACAAAAAAAACAAAAAAAAACCAAGAGTCAATTTACACTTGAACGCGTTTCGGCCGCGCCCGTCGGGGTCGGTCAGAGAGAGGGTCAAACGCGTCGGCCGAGACGAAGGTATGTACAGAACGAAACGTTCACCTAAATAAAAAGCTACTTTTTGGCAGGAGCGACACGAAATAACAAATACATTTTGGCGTTGGAAGAACGAGCCGTGCGGCGCGTCGGAGACGTCAGCGGGGGCCCCCCTGCCCCGGACCCGGTTGACTGTTTGGGGCCCTGTAATGGTTCAGGTTGGCGAGCGACTGCAAAGAGAAAGAGAATTTAAAGAGATGGTGCGGAAAACCATGTTGAAAGTG
>Ga0194133_10003845_pt1 | contig 20863 bp, 14 predicted proteins | sample TA2KigOf40mmetaG_FD_155448 | JGI IMG/M metagenome (GOLD analysis project Ga0194133, IMG submission 155448) | Freshwater microbial communities from Lake Tanganyika, Tanzania - TA2015055 Kigoma Offshore 40m | ecosystem: Environmental > Aquatic > Freshwater > Lake | place: Tanzania: Lake...
CCAAAGAAATCAAACACCGTCTGGAGTTCAATCGGCCTTTCCCTGACGTTGGTCCGCTTGCGTTGTAGCCCGGCAGTCACCTCGGTTTGGGTGGCACCACCGCCGGACTTCAGGCGTAGCGATACGAGTTTCCCGAAGAAGTTCTTGTCGATGGCCACCAATTGTTTGATAGCTTCGGATGCCGGTAGTGAACGAAGATTGGCCGGAACAAGCCGAGCCACACCGGTCGCTGAAACCGATGCCGCTTTGACTCCCTCAAGCGCAGCGATGACGTCATCATACGGGACCCCGAGACGGGTCAGGTAGTCGGAGAAGTTCTCGCCCTCGATGGGGGCCAAGTCTCCGAACAGGGAGAGCAACTGATAGAAGTTCTCACCTTCCGGAATCGGTGCTTCCGGAGGTCTTGGGGTTACCCGAATCTTGGCGGGAGCATCTGGGCCAGCCGGAACATCAATCGAGATCCCGTTGCCGGCGTCCTTCGCCAAGACAGCCCGCAGTCTTTCGAGCTCGGTTTTAAGTTGAATAACCTCCTGCTTGTACTTTAGGACTTGTTCCTGCTGGTCGCTGATCGGTCCAGTGTAAAGACTTTCCCAGTTGTACGGTAGAAAGATTCCGTTTGCGGTGCGGATTGCCCGTAGTTCCTGTCCTGCTCGGCTGGCCAATTCTTGTGCGGCGGAAAATACTTCCCTTAGATTTGTGTTAAGATACTGCCGAAGAGCGGTACGTTCCGGGGAGTTACCATTCTTCTCGGTATCATTCTCAACCTTGGACGCTCGGTCGCGAAGAATCTTTCCAATGACTGCCAAGGTCGCAACCCGCTCTTCAAAACGCATGTTGGGTCGACCGTCCAGAATCCGCTTGGCATGCATGACATCACCGTTAGGTGAGTTAGCTTTGACAAAGTCTTTGGCCTGCCTTTCCAACTGGGCATCGGTAAAAGGATCTTTAATGACGGCGTTGACCTCGGCGGCAACATTTTTGGGGAGAGTAGTTTTGGCCCTAGCAAGGGCTTGGCTTTGGGTTGGGTCGATGGAGGAAGCTAAAGAGATTATGGATCTGTTTGGTGCCGGCTCTCCCCTGATTCTTGGCGAACTGGTTTGAGCTTCCACAAGATCAGATACAGTTTGTAAAACTTCCCCTAATACAGATCCCTCACCAATTTCTTTAATTGGTTGGCCTATTTGTCCTGAAATATAAACAAATAACTCTTGTATAAACTGTTTTAATTTTTGAAATGCGGTTACTTTTCCATCAATTGGAATGCTAGCGAGATAACTTTGAAAAGTTGGGTTTGAAAAAGTTTGGGCTAAAAATTCTTCAGGATCAGATAATTCGTATGCAAATAATTTTTTTTCCTCTGGTGTTGTTACGTTAAGAACTTGGTCATAAAGATTTTGTAAATCTTCTATTTTATCAAAGATTTTAAATAAACCTTCCGAAGTATATTGAGAAATAAGATATTTAAACTCTCGATAGTCTTTTGTCGTTGTCTCAAAAAATGTTTTACCTTTTTCATCTTTACGCAAAAGCAGTTCTGCTAGTCTTACTCCTTGTTTTTCACTTTCAGGAATATCAATATTAACCCGTATAACTTGATATATTTTACTAATTCTCGATGTGGCTTTATGTATCAATTCGTGAAGAATAGTTGAGGATACGCCATTATTAAAGTAACGTTCTGTTTTATTTTGTAGTTCTAAACTTTGTTGTTCTGTTGGTTTTCCTAAGAATTTAGATCTTGATGGGGGCTCAAAAGAAGATATGATTAAGTCTTTATTTAAATAAATTGCATCTTCTTTTGGACTGTAAAACCCGAGAACTTGTTCTCTGTAGTCTCTAATTTTTTCCACTGTTCTAGAAAGACCAACAGACGGAATTTCCGAGAAGGAGGAGATATCTGTTTTACCAGATTTAAATACCCAATCCCATTTAGGATTATTTACAATATATTTTGCCAAATTTTTAATTGGAGGTTGGACATTAAATGATTTGCTCGAAATTTTTGATACTATTTTCTTTAAATCCTTAAGGGAAACCAAGTTGTCATATTGTTTTGTTATTGTTTTAACAATTGTTGGGTCGATGGAAGCGGCAAGAATATCAGCCGACCTTGTCACACCGGCACGGCCAAGCTGTTCGCGCATGCGGGTAAGAACGTCATCCCGCATGCTGTCAAACTGATCATTCGTCAGCCCGTATTTATCTGTGATCTGTTTACGGGACAGGATAGAAGCAACTTGGTTTGGTGTGCTTACGGAAGCTTTTGGATCTGCGGCGTAGGCGAGGATCTCGGTCTCAAGCTTGGTCAGTCCAAGGGCTCTGGCCGCTCCAGCCAATAGCTTACCCGCCTCACCAAGCTGGGCTTCGATGTAAGCCGTCCTTTTCTCGGCTGCGTCGGCGTCCAAAGAACTAATCTGTTCTCCGTCTGCAAGGGTAAGCTCTTCGAGTTCTTGATCCTCTTCCGCAATATTTGTCCTACCTGTCTCAGGATCGTAGGCTGCGGCAATCGCACGTTCCTCAATAATCGGAGCAACTTTTTCTTGAGCCTTAAGCTCCGCCTCGAGGGTCGGAGCTTTGGTGACTATCTTCTCTGTAAGTTGGTCAAGCGTAAGGTCCTCACGTTCCGCTTCAACCTCATTCTCAACAGTCTCTGCATTGCGGAGCTCGGTCGGAACATTATAGAATCCCGGGGCTTGGAAACTGACGAACTCCCTAGCTTGACGGCGAACCGTCTTCATCTTTTCCCTCAATATTTTTTTGTTTGCTACGTTTGTAAGGTGGGTGGAAAATTTAGTGCCTTTACCTTCATCAAAAGATCCAAGAGCCTCGGGAACAGATGCGTAAACCAAACTTTCAACTTCGGCTGGGTCAACCGCAGGGTAGGCTTTTTTCAGTCTTCCGATAATAGTCCTTCTCCAAAGACCTCCTTTGTCTAGCTCCTTTCTGACTTCTGCCTGCAATTCTTTCTTGGATTCGTTGTTCTTCCTTTGTAGTTCTTGGGCGAACGGGTCAATGCTTGAAGCCAGTATCTTTCCTGGTATCGCGGTGTTCGCTTCTTCCTGTGCCGCTCGCAACTGGATCTGAGAAGAGTTAAGCAGAAGATCCAGAATAGCATCGTGTTGCTTATCGATAAATGTTTTTCGGCTTTCTCTTCCCACTCCGTTACCAACAAGATCTCTGAACCAATTCCGCAAAGCCCCCAACGCCCGCAATACCGGATTGGTTGCGTACGCTTTAACCTGATCTTCCGTAATCGATCCAAGTTGCCGTTCCTGAATAAGGGCCCGCAGATATTCCTCGGCCAGCCTGCCTGGACGACCCACGTTGAACTCTTGGATGATCTGCTCCTTGGTCTTGCCAGCCATGTCGATCCCCAAGGATTGGGCGTACCGACCAACCACCCGCTTGATCTGATCAAGCGTCAGGCTGTTCTCAATCTCCTTGTTCTGGGCGTCGTAGAACTTGGTGAACGCATCCAAGGTGGCCTGCGGAGAGGTGTAGATCTCGGGGTTTTGGGCCGGCGGGAAAGTCTGGACAAAAGCACGAACCATCGCCTTGCCGTGATTGGCGTGAATAACTTCTTCCTCAATGACAGATGCGAAGAAGTTGGCTGGGTCCATCGTGAGATCGGTCAGCAACGCCCGAGTCAACTGGTCTGGGTTGATGTAAAGTGTTCCAGCCTCAAACGGGTTTCTCGGGTCGGCGTAAACCCCACTTCCGCCTTGCTGGTCTTTGGTAAAAACAATCTTGTCTATGTTTGTAAAAGTTTCCCTTAAGTTCCTTCCCGCTCCCTTGGCCTTGGCCAATCTTTGTTTGGCGTTGGAAAGACCGAGCGTCACCAACCGAAGAAGAGACTGTACCTTGGCCTGTGTTTTTTCGTCAGGAACCCCACCAAAATAAGATGCAACGGTGGCCCTATCGAGTTTTACATCCGGGGCTAGGGAGCCCCCTAGTTTTTCCAAGACAGCCGTTAGCTTTTGGTCGGCCTTGGCTAGTCTCTCTTCGACGGTCTCTTGGGTTGCTGGCGCGCCCGTTGGAGGTGCCACAGGGCCACCAGCTTCTCCAACCGCTGGCTGTGCCGGCGCGGCTGGGGTTGGTGCGACGACTGGGGCAGGCGCGACGGCAGGGGCAACGGCTCCTGCTGGGGCTGTGACTTGCGGGGTTTCTTTCGGTGCTTCAACTTTGGGAGTCTGCTTGGCGATGATGTCCTTCGCCTGAGTTCTATTTAGTCCCGTAATGTCCACAGGTAAATACCCCAGCTTTTCAAGGGCAGAAATTTGTTTCTTGGTGGGCGGTAAAACTTTTACTGCTGGTGTCGGTGTGGGTGCAGGAGTTTCAACAATAAAAGTGGGACTCGGTTTTTCTGCTAACTCCCTGAACATTTCTCCCCGTCGTTGAGGCGTGGCTTTGCCGTATTCATCTAACCATGCTCTCATCTCCGAGATAATATTTTCTAGTTTGTTAAAATCTTGATTCCCCAAAGCAATTGCTGCGTCTTTACCAAGTTTCCCGAGTTTAGTTATTGGCTTATTAAATTTTTCGTGGGCCTCCACGTACTTTTTAAGTTCTTGCTTAGCAATTTCTTTTGATCTCTTAATCTCTGCTTCGATCTTATCCCCGTGCTCTTTTCGTAGTTTTTCGTAGACCTCAAATAATCCTTTTGGCCCACCTGGTTTACCAACATCATCTCTCAACCTAACTAATTCTGGGATAGACTTTAATACTCGATACTCTGCATTTTCTCGGTATCCCTGTTCAATCGCTTTTTTTAGCGTACCCCAATTATTTTTCTTATACTTTTCAACTTTTGCTATTTTTTCATCTACATTTACAATAGCATTTTCTTTCTGAGCCCTGTTTGAAAGATCTCCAATATGTTCTAGTAGGTCTATCAATGTTGGGGACGAAGCTGTTTCCTCTTGTAGCTTCATAGTCACGTCCATCATCGTGGCTTCTGGCTTTCCTCTTTGGCTATCTGCCGCTTCTTTAATTCTTTCGTCTAAACTTTTTTCTTTAACCGTAGGGGCAGGAGCAGGAGCAGGAGCAGGAGCGGGAGCGGGGGGTGTTTCTACTGGTGTATTTACATATTTATTTAATTTTAACCTATCATATTCTGTATCTAATTCATTAAAAATTTTAGCTTCTTCGGTATTTTCCGGATTCCCATATTTCAAAAGATCCCGCATTAATTGTTCTGCTCTTGCTTTATTGTACTCAGCCATCGTATTATAAAAATCCCTACCGGCTGTATAAACATCTTTTGCCTGAGGTATTAATCTAGAAACATCTTTATTAAGTTCTATGTTTTCAAAGTCTGGTGGTAAATCAGAAAGAGAAGCAAATTTAAACAAATTATTGATTTCAAAAACTCTTGCTTTATCGTACTCTCTATTTGTTCCCCACCATGACGTTAAATCAATTGGTGTATTTCCTTCTTTTAGTCTTTTTGCGTTTACTGCTTCTTGGTACAGATCTCGAATTGCCGTGTGAACATTACTTGTATTATTAAAAATTTCAGTGTTTTTCGATTGTTGTAGTCCAAATAAATAACCGTGGGCCGAAGATTGGCCTTTATTTTCGTAAAGTGATTTAAAATTTATTTTTTGTTCATTTGTTAAATTTGAACTAGTAATTATTTTTAAAATTGACTTTGGTATTTTTCTTGAGGTTACTTTTGAAATAGGCGTTATAGGAGTTGGAGCCGGAGCAGGCGATGGTGCCGGAGCAACAGGGGCTGGAGCCTCGGCTTCAACAACCGCGGCGGTAGCGGGAGCCACTTCTTTTAGCTCTGCTTTTGGAGCTTCGGCAATCGGAGGAGCTTCCGTGATGGGTGTGGGAGCAGGGGCTGGTGTTGGGACTTCTGCAACCGGGGCAGAAGCCTGGGCCACTGGAGCAGGTGCTTCAGCGACAGGGGCAGGAGCTTCGACCACGGGGGCGGTAACTTCTTCCAAAGCTTTCTGCGCTTCCTCTGCCGCTTTGGCTTCTGCCTCTACCGCTGTGACAGCCGGAGCCGTGGCCTGTTTGGCCCCCTCAAACGCTTGGCCAACCACCGCTTTTTCCGTATCGCTGAGATTCGCATACGACCCTTGGCCTTGGGTAAGAATGGCGTTGGGTGCAAGACCCAAGGTCTTCGCCTTTTCACCGATGGTGAGCGAGTCGTAGAAGTTGGCGACAGACTGGTCGGTCGTAGGTTCCGCAAGGATCTTTCCAAACTCTCCCCGACGGAAAGCCGCCACCGACTCACGGAGAACCTCATTCGCAGTCGAGGGTGCGTTGTTCTTTACGAGATTACTATAGGTAAGCGCACCGGCCTCGACCGCCGCAGTCGGCAAGCCCACAAAAGTTTCTTCCGCAATTTCCCGTCCACGGATTTCGATGGGCTGACCGGTTGCGATCTGCGCCCCAACTTGAGCGGCAGTTTCCCCGACCGGCTCGGCGACGGTTTGGATCGCCAACTGTCTGACTCCCTCACGGGCAACCGCTCCGGCCCCAAGCTTGGCAATCTCAGCCGCGGGACGGGCAATGATCTGGCCAAGACCAAGTGAGGCCAGACCTGTCGCACCAATCGCCAAGCCACGAGCCGCCGATTCCTTGAGCGCACGTTCCTTGAACTCCGGGTCTTTCAGGACGGAGGCGACATCCTCAGGCTTGAGGGGATCAAGACCGCGCTTACGAACCTCGTCATTGATAAGCTGGCTGACGGTCACCACCGCATCCGTCGCACCGCCCAAAGCCGCCCCCGTATAAAGACCGGTAACGGCTCCGACGGCAGGACCGCCGACAGCGGTTCCAGCCGCGCCGGCTGTCAGGGACAAACCGAGGGCCGGAAGATTGGAACCAAAGCTCTGGGCGAAGAACGGCAGGATCAAATCAAAAGGATTGGTGATAAGTTCCTTGGCCGCGCCAAAGAATCCAAGTTGCTTCTGGCTGTATTCCTTGAACTCGGGGCTGATGTAACGCTGGGCTTCCTCACGGTTACGGGAAACAATCGCGCTTGCCACTTCATCTGGGTCGGCCGCTCCGATCAAAGCACCGTACCCAGCCAAACCAGACTGAAAGGATCGAAGACCCGACTGGCCCTGCTCGATGAGTTGTCCGGCGTAACTCGGGGGCTGGTAATCCGCATCCCGCAAACCTTCCTTCTTGGCGATATCCGAAAAGAAGCTCTTGGTAAAATCAATATCCTCGGAAGTGGTCAGGTTACCGGTGCTGGCCAAATACTCGGTGGCGTATTGACGCCATCTGTCATATAACTCCTGCTTTTCCCCTACCGTCAGGGTCTGATACTCGGGGTCCGAGGTGTAGGAATCCCAGTTGGTAAATGTCGGACCCTGCACTTGCTGTGGCTGGGCCACGGGGATATCGATTTCCTCTTCCACCTCTTGGGGTCGGGACAGGGCCAACTGTTCTTCGAGGTACGCTTGCAGATCCTCCTCGTTGATCTCAGCCATAAGGATCTAAATACCAAAAGATTGCGGTTCCGGCAACGTTAGAAAGATGCGAATGGGCTGGTCGGAGGAGTGTTTTTGCGGCTCAGTTCCTCAATGATCTTCCGTTGCTCGTCAATTAAAGCCAAGTCAAAACTTTCCCCTTTGGCCGCTCGGGCGCGGGCCGCACGCTCCGCTCGGCTTACTGAAGAGGCATAGTCACTCAACTCACGGCCAACCGCTCCAGCGGTTTGTGCCGCCCCGACGATTGCTGGGGCTGTCTCGGCCAACGAAACCGCTCGACCAACACCGGGGATGGCCGAAACACCGGCTCTGATCGCTTGCCTTGCAATTCCACCACCAACCCTAGTTGCGCCTAGAACTGTCTGAGCCGCCGGAGAAAGAGTGGATTCCAAGCTTGGCGTTGCTTCAGTTGTCGGGGTAGTAGCCGGAGCCGGCGCAGGAGCAGGCGTAGGAGTTCCAGAAGGGGAGGTCTTCTTAACATCTCTTAGGCTAGGGGCCAGAACGCCACGGGCTCCCGCCCCAACCGGAAGACCGCTCTGTACCGCCGGAACGGCCCCACCAGCCGAAGGAATTCCGGTGCGTGCCGCTCGGCTTGCTTCCAAAGCTTGGTTGTTATACTCCTCCGCCTCTTTTAACTTGGCATCACTTTGAATTTGCAAACTTTTCTTTTCCAACTCGTCGGTCGCGGACTCAGCGGCTTCCTTCAATTCCTTGGCCCGTTCCGCCGCCTTGATACCCATCTCTTGAAAAGTGTCAGCCATCGAGGTAAGGGTCTTAGCTCCCGCTCCTTCGCCTCCACCAGTTGCGCCACGACCAGTCAATGAAGGCCGAGGAGTCTTTGCTTTCTGAACTATGTTTCCTTTTTCATCTACGGTTATCTCAAACTCTGTGGCCCCCTTCGCAAGGGCTTCGGCTTCTGCTTGGCCGACTGCTTCTGCTCGAATTAACTTTTCGCGCTGTCTTGCTTCGGCAACTTCAGCCAACTTCAAGTCAGCGCGATATTTGTTAAGACGACCGCGATAAAGCGTCTCATCTAAACCTTTAAGTTCTTGCAACTCGGCCCACTCTTCTTTAGGGATATCAATCAACCCACGTTCAATTCCGGAACGCAATTCCACTTCTTGGGAGAAAAGATCCGAGTCTCTGTAAAGTTTGTTTTGGGCCAAGTACGGTTTAAGGATTTCATTGATAATGACAAAATCCGATTGATTCTTGGCCTGCCTAAAAATAGGAGTAAGATTTTTTGCAAAACTGGGGTCTTCTCCGCCCAGTGGCAACGCAAGATCAATAACTTTTTGGAATTCTTCCCTGCGATTCCACGCATTTGCCAACTCGTCATCCGCTTTTTTCCTCTGTTCAAGGGCATATTTTGAAGTCTCAAACTGAATGTCGCGGGAACGATTGAGGGAATCTTGCTCGGAAGAAAGGAGATCAAACTTGCGATCATTCTCCACAATTTGTCGGGCAAACTCTTTCTCCCGCAAAGACTGTAGCCTGTTGGCATTGTTGATGTTCGTGTAAGCGTTGATCTGCTCGGTGAACATCTTCCAGTTTGCGTTGGCTCCGGCCTGCTGATCGCCCGCGGCGTAAGAAATCTCCGCCATGCTGGGCACTTGGAACGGTCCTGGTAGCTGGTATGGTTCGGCCATATTAATAGTTTAATCCGGACATCCCGCGTCCACCAAACATTTCAACCGGAGACATGTTAATAACGTTGTACGGATAGTTTGGGTTAATAATAGGGGTTGAGAACGAAGAAGCTGGGAGAGTAAATGCTTGTCCAATCGGGCTAAAGGCGGTGGCGCTGAATCCTTGGGTCGCTGGAGCAATTCCACGACCAGTTGCCAGCCCTCCAATACTACCACCAATGCTCCCTAAAAGACCGCCAAAAGCTCCGGCTCCTCCGGGGGGAGCAAACGCCCCACCGCTTGCAAAGCTTCCAACGCTACCGCCCAAGGCGGAACCCAAACTTGCACCGACCGCAGTCCCAATCCCTGGAAATACCGAGCCAAGAGCTGCGCCACCAATCCCGCCGAGAAGTCCGCCAATTTGCCCGAAGAACCCGCCACTGCTTCTAGCGTTAGCCACATCATAATTATAACGATTGATCGCGTTTTGATTGGCTACGTTGGCTTGGTCTTGCGCTTGTTTAAGCGCCTCACCGCGAAGTTGTCCAGTGGAAAATAAATAGTTCTGAACCTGTTGTGGAGACAGGAACTGCGCCATCTCCATCAAGCCTGGAGCATACGCAGCTCCCTGTTGCATCAACCCCATTGAGGTCAGACCAAAGTCTTTAGCTTCCAACATTCTGGCAAACTCACTGGTGGCTGGAGCACCGATAGCAAGGGCCCTTTCGGCGGCAGTACGTTGAACCTCAGTCTGAACGTCTGCTGGAATCGATCCGGTCAAAAGCTCATTGACCAACCGACTCACTTGGGATGCCGCACCGAGAGTTCCCGGCAGACCCGTCTCCAACGTCTGTCGGAATTGCTGGTTAACCCGATCAGCGAAAGCCTGCAAAGCAGGAATCTGCTGTTCCTGACTCAAGAACTTTTGGAAAGTCTCAGAAAGCGGCACCTCGCGAGGAGCCTGCAATTGAGGAGGTGCTGGTGCTCGCCTACGGCCGCCGCCCATAACACGCAATCCTTTCTGCCAGCGACCAAGGTAGTTTGCTCACACGCTGGTTGTATTTCGTTCTCTCAAAGGCAATCCATTTGCGGACGCCCGAAATCAGCATGGCTTGTCGCACCAATGATTCACGGGTAGCCTGATCTCCGGCAATAAAGATATCAATAAAAACGCCTTCCCCGTTACGGTCGTTCTTCATGGTTTTTCGGTCTTCGATATCATTGATAAACTGAAAAGCAAGCACCCCGTTGACTACCCCGTTATGATTCTGACTGACAGCCATTTGGCCAAGGTCCATATAAAAAGCCAAATGTCTCTCGAGGTTTTGGTCGGCCCACGTCTTGTAAATTGGAAGCATTTGCTTGACGTAGTTCATCACTTGATACCTGATGTCTTCAATTTTAAGTGCTTCGTCAATAACGGTTTCGCTCATAGCCCTTGGTGGATTTCGCCCATAGCGAAGCCCACACCTTGGATCTGCATACCAAGTCTTGCCCCGCCTCGCTTCTCGCTGAGCTCTGCCCTGAGAAGTTCTACGGCTTTGTTTTCGTGAAAGGTAAAGAAATCCGGTTTTTCGGACTGCATCAACGCCTGAACCATTTCAAATAGCACCGGGTAGTTGGTGATCGTCATCAATGAGTTATCATTCTCTTTGGGCACAAACCGAACTTTTGCTAAAACCGTAAGTGTGGCTGGGGTAGTGCTGTCGTCAGGCTTAACCACAAAATACTTTCTTTTTGGGACAGTCTGACCGAGCAATGAATCAAATACAAATTCCTCGCCTCGGTCAATGACGACTAAATTATTGCTGTTATTGGAAGTACGGTACCCTGGTCCGTTCTCGTGGAAATCATATTCACGGGAAAAAACATCGACCCGAGTCGAGTCAAATGTTGCAAAAAGAATAGAGTCAACCTCGGTAGGCAAATAGATTTCCCCAGTAGCTGAAATGCTGACATTAAACTGTTTAATGGTCCCAAACCATTTGCCTTTAGTCATCAAGTGTTCTTCTGCGCGGTCAATAACGTGGAAGAGAACAGCGTCGTCAGTGTGAAGACCGTCCTTGAGATCGAGCGCCATGCGGGAGCGGATGTAACCCATGGTTCCCTGCTCGCTTCCGGTTACTTTGGACTGGTAAACCAAGCGACGGGCACCTTCCAAAGTTTTGTCCAGAACCATCGAGAGTCTCTCCAATGCTTTGTTTTCGTACGTCTGGGCAAGATCAAGCTGGCCATTCTGCTCCCTCCACAACCCAAGAAGCATCAAACGAAGAGCGTCCAAATCCTGAATGATCAGCAAGTCAGTGTTAAGGGTGGCGGGTTGGAACTGAAGTTTTCCGGTAACTTCGACAAATGATGGAATTGGATTAACCCCAGAAATTTCATATTCACGGTAATTGGTAGATCCGGCAACTCGGCTGACTTTAACCAAAGAAGTGTTGTCGGAAAGAAAAGCTTGTTCCGTATTGTTTAGAAAACCAGGAGAGGCGAATGTCGAAGCAACCCGCAAGACTGTGGTCAACCCAAAGTCGCCGAAGTTGTTAAGTGGTCCGCCCGCGTAGTCTGGAAGAGTGAAAGTAAAAGGAGCGGAAGGGGAGACTGCCACTGAGTATTTAGCCAAGACCCCCAGCCAGCTTCGTACCGAGTAGAGCCGGCGCTGTGCCTCGTTAATACGGGCAACAACACGATCATCGGCGGGATAAACGCCGTTATCGACGTAGGTCGAAAGAGCCGCCTTTGCCTGTGCGAGGGTGATTGGCATGGCGGTTAGTTGAGGATCTCAGGCCAGACGGCTTTGATTTCCTCGGGAGTGTTCCCATTAATCGGGGTCAGTGTGACATCCCGCAAGGCTTCTTTTTGCTCGGCGATATCTGCTTGGGCATCTGTGTCTCCTGCCTCGAGTGCCCTCATAAAAGCCACGTCCAAAGACGCAAACTTTTTCTTTCTGGCCTCGCGCCATTTGTTTTTCCAAATCTCCTTTGCTACCGGAATATCAATTTGAACTCCAGTCTCAGAAAATTTCCATGCCTCACGGAATGTCCGATCTTCTGGGACAGAGTCAACAACCGCATGGATGGCGCCGCTCGGTACGTCCTTTGAAATAACTTGTTCCAGCGTCAGACCGCAGTTTTCAACGGGGGTCAAAACCCAAAGTTTTCCCTCGTGTTTGTAAATAACCTTTTTCATAAATTAGAATTCCACAACCATCACATTGACGTTACAGTCTTGAACGTTCCCGTTGGAATTTCTGGATTGAAAACTAACCGCCGAAGTACTCTGGCTGGCGATTTCGATGCCACCCATAGCACCGGAGGCATAGTTTGTCCCAACTGCCACGGCATTGGCCGTGGCTGTGAAATTATAGTTAAACTGCAAAAGACCAGTACCACCGTCGCCAACGGAAGAGAATCCAAAAGTGTTTGTCGGGTTAATCGACCCACCGTTGTTCCCGGTTGTGTATGCTTTCAGCAAACGGCTTTTGACGTTGGTTGATGTATCGGGATCAGTATTCGCCTGATTGGACAACATCGAGTAAGTGATCTTGTGGTTTGGAATCGACTCTGCCAACTTCTCCACAGTAACCTTGTGGAGAGTTCCAGTCTGACTAACCAAAAGATTATCAGTGGACGCCAAAGGAATTGTCGGGGCAGTGACTTTCCCATCGATCAGTGTATTGGGAGCTCCGGCAGTGCCGGAAAAAGGATATTCTTGATAGGTACTGGCAATCGTATTGTAAACTTTAAGGACGTTATTCAACGTTCCGGTTGTGTCTACCCAAATAAAGTCTGTGTTTGGCGCTGGGGAAGAGTCGCTGTAAAGAACCTTACTGGAAACAGCAAAAGCTGGAATGTCCAAGTACTGGGCAAAGAGCTCCAACAAGTCTTGGGGTGTTCCGTAACAAGCGTCCGAAGGTAAAGTTAATGGTATAAGAGCCATAAATTATAAGAGGTAATTGCTAATTGCGTAACGATCAGTTGTGTCTCCTCGGCACAAGTCACCGTTACCGTTGTATCCGACGCTGTAGATTTTACCATCTGAAGTTAACACTTCTAAGTGAGAATACTGATTGTACCCTTGCCAACGAATATCAACAACGTCGTTTCGTGTCAGCCTAAATTTTGCCCATGAGGTTCTGGAGCCAACACTAGCACCGTCTTGTCTGCCTTGCTTCGAGTAGCCGTCATAGCCAGCGCAGTAAATAGATCCGTCTACCAGCAAGAGAGCGGTAGTTTGATAATTCCAGACACTACAAACTACTTTCTTTACCTGTAGGCCCCCTCCAAGGGTATCCGTCGGAGTGCTTACGCTTCCGGTTCCCCCATTTCCCAACTGGCCATATCCATTGTAACCAAAAACTCGAATCTGCTGATTTAACAACAAAGCTACCCGACTTCCGTAGTGCGCCCCCGTGCCTGTGATAAGATCCACACCGCTATTGATGACGCGGGTTGCGCGACCCGTCCCAGTAGACGTAACCGTCCCGTTTCCAAGTTCCCCGTAACCATTATAACCAGCCGTCCAAAGTTCTCCCGATGTCGTAGAAACGGCAAGGCTCGGGTAATCTCCGGTAATATGAAGAGTTTTTGCGTTTTGCACAGGACCGGAAGCACTTGTCCAATAACCCAAATTTGAATTATTTGAAGTGCTTCCGTTGGCAAGCGCACCATGTCCATTGTACCCAGCGACCAACACTTGATTGTTAGCATTTTTAACAATCATTGCAACGATACCGGTGGAGCTCGACACATTACCTCCGGTGACAATATCAGAAATTATGTAAGTTGTGCCGGTCCCAGGGACCAAAACCGGAGTGTTTTGCTGAGTTTGGTTTCCGATACCAAGTTGACCGTACCCGTTATAACCCCAAGCAAAAACAGTTCCATCGGTGGCAAGCGCAAATACAGACTGAGCATCGGTATACCCACCAGCAGACATGGCTAGTTTTATGATGGGTTTATTTTGAAAGTATGCCGGAGAGATTTGTTGAAAAACGTAAGAATTTCCAGTTGTGTTTAGCCCTAGCTGACCGTAACCACCATACCCAGTACTCCAGACACCCCCATTTTCATCCACAATCCACGAAGTACTACCGGAAGTGTACCATTTCACGGGCAACGGCGGGTTATTTGAAGTAGTATACAGGAAAACTTCTTGGGGGAGGGACGCCACTCCGTTCCACGCGGCAAGCCCAATTGCCCCGTAATAATTATAACCAAAGCTTTTCAGCCTTCGATCGGACGTCATAATAATGGAACCATGTTGAGTACCATATCCAGAAGCCATTGTGTCGCTCGTAGCAAGCCCGTTTGGAACAGCATAAGCCCAAGCCCTTGCCGTAGAACCGCCGGAAGGAGGGGGAGCAATGGTGACTGTCGGATCTGCGGTGTACCCAGAGCCTTCCGAAGTAAGCGTAATTCCGGTAACAACCCCACCGGTTGATACTGTGGCAAGTCCAGTGGCTGTTAAGCCGCCAAGGGATAACGGGGCGGAGACAGTAACAGTGGGAAGATTATTTGGGTCGTAGCCAGAACCCCCATCAAAAACCACAATGCGTTTTACAAACCCGTTGACAAGTACGCTACCTCCAGGCCTAGCTGTTCCTGAGTTTTGAATGTATGTTTGGTCGGCTTGGTTGAACTTGGAAATTGAAAGGGCCCCGTCCGCCAGCTTCGGATTGGTTACAGACAGATCCTGTAACTTACCCGTTGAAATTGAAAGCGTTGCGAGCTTTGGCTCAGTAACAGCCCCAGACCGGATATGGTCTTCGGTTACTGCCCTATTGGCGTCAACCGTCGGGCTTGCCTGTAGTTTGTCGGAAGTAACCGAATCATCAACAAGTTCCAAAGTGTTAATTGAATTTGGCCCCGGGCTAAAAATCCCAGAAAGCTGGGCCGTTTGGAAAGAGATTCTTTTTGTAACCGCTCCCTGAACAATTGGGAATTGATCCGTAACTGCTGCCGTGGAAGCGGCGGGTAATGCTGAAATCCTAGGCATTGATGTTTATATCCAAAAGAAGTTGCTGTAAGTCAAGAGAATAGGGGAAGATCTGACTCGGTCAAAAGGATATTGTTCGAAACATCTGCCTCTATCAAAAGAGGTTCTGTGGTTATGATTGGCGGAATCGAATTTCCCGGCGGGCAACAATCAAGCTCAAAACATGCGGATTCGTCAACGGCCATTATAATACCTCCAATGTATCGGTGCCCTGATACTGCTCAAGAATTCTCTGCCCAAGCATCAAAATACGATTCATTTCAAAATGACCTTTGAACTCCAACCGAAGCTGGAAGTCATTTCCAAAAAAATACGGTCGAGAGATAATCGGGTCGGTATCTTCCGGAGGGGTTGGCATTCTGATTTGTGGGCGGTATTGGGGTCGAAGATTCTTTAAAGAAAAATTACTCAGGCAAGAAGCGTCTCCGGCAGATTTGACTGGAAGAAAGGTCAAGGCTAAACCAAGACCGCTCGGTGAACTAATAGAATACGGAGCGTCCCAAACAACGTTCATGTTTTCCCATTGGTCCAATGGAACACTTGTATACTGCTCCCAGTTAGGCAATGCGTTATTCCCAACAATAAAGCAATAGTCGGGAAAATTACCCACTCGGGCGACATAACCGACAGTAAATCCTGCGGCCAAAAGGGCAGTCTTGAGTTCATTTGCTTGAGCAGTCGGGTCATCAGAATAATTATATTGAATCGGGGCCGTGAAGACTCCCTCTTTTCCAAGCCGATAAAAAAACGAAGGAGGGCTGTCCGCTGAAAAACAGATATTCGTTGTTTCGTTATTGTTAACCACAATTGTGACCCCCGTCTCAAGGCAGTGTTCAGTGGTGGCACAACGAGAAAAACTGTGCCAAGTTCTCCAGCACGGGTACTGATCGGGTCTCCAATAAACATTGACGTCAACTCGATCAACAACATCAGAAAGCCAAAAATCGGCTCGAATCATTCGCTTTTGTTCGGCTGGGGTCCCAAAAGAAAAAGCCCTAGTTTCCAAAATGGAATCAATTCTTTGTGGCCCAGTTCCTTGTGGGTAATCAAAGAGAGCATTTTCTGTGATTTCCCAGACAACATTCAACCTTGAATTTGTGTAGTCATACGAAAAAGCAAATGCTCTTGGTTTTCCATTCACAATACCGGTAATAAGCTGAGTCACTTCCAAACCGGACCAAACCCCATCATAGCTAGCCGACCTTTTGGCACCAACAGTCGAAAGGGTTGTAAAATCAAGGGCGACAATTTTTGAAAAAGTTACCGGTTGCTTCGATAAAGTAGATTGAGTTAAACCGGAGTAATCAATCTTGGGGCTTGCTAGAAACAAAAGTCTGTTATCAAACACGATTGAACTTACTTCGCTAAGTAATTGTTTAGCGTCATAATTCAAAACAGAATTCATCTCTGCGGAAATCGGAACTTGTCCATATGTTCCAAGCTCCGCTCTGGCATTACGGTAAGACCTTAACCCGTCAAAAGACCGGAAAAAAACGTCTCCGTTTGTGGTCACTAGGCTGGTCTGACTTGTGGCTCCAATATTCTGAAACACGACTCGTTGAAACGCTTGAACATTTTTCCACTCACTCCGTGGCGTTGACACTGCAAATGAAGCAGTTCCGTTTTCACAAAAAACAAGAAGATCTCCCTGTCCAGTGGAAGTATCCTGAACCGGCATAAATATCATGGCGTTGATTCTGCCCATGAAGGAGGGGATCTGAAGTGCGCCACCCTCGGACAAATAAGTTGTTTCAGTAAACCTAAGAAGATCGGATTCTTTCCCGATATTTGCTTTAGTAGCAAATCCTCCGGTTCCTTCCGCACCAGCGGTTGTAAAATCAATGTCAAAGGTGGTTCCGGAGACGTTAGAAATCACCCAAGTTCCGTTCAGGCCGAACTCAGAAGAGTGGCCGCTGATCGTGATGCGGTCTCCGTTTGAAAAACCGTGATTTGTTGTGGTGGTGACCTGATATTTACCAGAAGTAATTCCACCGCTAGCTATCGTAACTTGATTGGTACTTCCGCCATAAACAATATCACCAGCGGTTATTTCTGTCCGGTCGGTCGAAGCAACAAACAAACGACCCTGCCCATACGCCATGATTGTCCCGAAGCCAACGGAATGCAATTGAGAAACGGCTCCTGGCGAGCCTGCTGGAGCGTCTCCTGATTTATAGAGCTCATCACCGTCAAAAATAAGAGGCGTATTTTTTCCATTTTGAATAATCAAAAATTTTTCAGCTTGAACAAAATAACATTTTTCAAAAGGATCTAAATAAGGTTCTGATGCGTATACGGTTCCAGTTCCTGTCGCGACGGTAGTATTTCTGACAAATGACAAACCCGGAGTGTTGCTAACAGGCGGAGTACTCAATAATGAAAAATCAGTGGTACCAACAGTGTCAATAGTGTAGGTAGATCCTGTAACAATTGAAGTAGACGTGATAGGAAGAATAGGATACAAGACACTTGTCGCGTAATCTTTAAGATCAATTTTAATTACGTTACCGCCGAAAACACCGATAATGCAGGGATTATAGTTAGGGCGTCTCTCAGAATAAAAATAAACACCTTGAAAAACATTTTGTGTAAATAAATTTAATCCATTCGGGTTACCGCCTTGCAAACCTATTTGACGAAAACCTGGCCTACTTTTAGGATGACCCCCGCGAAAAGTAAGATTTACGGCTGTGGCTACAGAATTGTCAGGTATTAGCTCTGGGGTAAGGCTGGAGTTCATACCCCCCGAAAAATCCTGTTGCCCCTCAAGGATTAACGTGCTGTCAGCAATGGGCATATTGGGTATGTATCCTATTTATTTTTAGAGGGCAACTAGTCTTTGAGCACGTCCCAGTTGTCTCGCCATTTACAGTTGGGAGCCAAATAAATCGATTTGGTCTTAGGCATCTTGGTTCTCGGCATTACGAAAAGAGCGTCTAGCCCAATATGATAGAAAATAAAAACATCGCAGTCGCTTTTGCTATAAATACTTTTTTTCTTATTCGCGTTGATTTTTGCTGCCCACCCATAACCAGGACCCTTGACGGCCAAAAACTTTATCTTCCTGCGACGCTGGTGCTCGTCTGTACCAGAAGTAGATTTGACCTGAACACGATGCAATTTTCCGTACCAATCGGTAACAAGGTCGTAGCCAGAGTCATAGACTGGAAGGCTGACTTGGAACCCGTGCTCCATCAGCTTGGCCGAAACCTTCTGAACTCCAATGGCTCCGATTCTTAGGCTCATAACCAGTCCTTTGCCAAAAGGGAATCAAGTACACGACGCCGGCGATACACTCCGTCGCCGTCACGGCTCCCGCCGTCATTGGTGTTTCCCTCTATAGTGATGGCAAAATCCCCAGAGACTCTTTCGATCAGCCCCGTATGGCCGACCCTTTTGAGCGAGGAGAAATAGATTCCGAAGGTCGAAGCGGGGTGGGGCACTCGACCAGTCCCCCGATTCCATTGGGGGTTTCGTACGAAATCAGGCGACCACGCGCTTCGCGGGTAGGGATTACGATCTCTCCCGAGGGCAGAGTCTCCAACCCATACGACGTAGGCCGCGCACCACGGGGCTTTCGTCCCTTGGAGCCCGACCGTTTTGAGGATTTCTTCAACTTCTTCCCCGTCATTTTTTCCAGTTTCTTCTCGTATCCCGATAGTGCTTCGGGCGAATTCCAAGATTGCAGTCCTTCTAGAATCCTGCGGGTCGTTAGCTCCCATTCCAAGTCCTCCGAGGCACAGCCACGCAAGACCCAAAGCTGGAACAAACGCCACATTTAGGAACCCCTTGTGCACAAAGCGAATGTAACCAAAAGACCGATAAACAGATAGACCAAGAGCTTGATCTTGGCCTCGGCCTTGAGTTCCCTGAAGTCGTCGGCTAATGCCCCGCTGTCGATGTACTTGTCAAAGATCCCCCAATCCATTGATACGACCAACCAAGCCACAAACGTCCCAAGCAGGAACTTGACGGTTCCAAACACCAGTAGGTGTAGCGCCCCTAGGTCTATAATGCCCGCTGTGGGGTCTATCGTCTGCAATACGGGGCCCAAGCCTAGAAAAAGCCCTAAGGCCACCACAAGGGCCAAAAGGCCCTGCACGTTGGTTTTAAAGAAGTTCACCACGGGATGCCCGCAAACTTGCGGGCAATAAACATAATTCCACCAAAAATCCAGTTACGGAACAGAAAAAGAACCAGAGCGATCAGGGCACCACGGTAAATCCAAAGCTCCTTAAGAGCTTTCCGTTGTTTGGCCTTCCAATCGTTAGCCTGTTTGACCACGCGGTCGTAGTCTTCAGCCTGTGATTCGCAGGCAGCTTGTGCTGAAGAAAGCTGATCCTTAAGAGCTTTCACCTGCTTACGAACAGCTTGGATGTCCCCTCGGTCAGCGGCTTGTTCAACCGCATCTATACGCCGAGTAACTCCGCCAAACTCTGGAGACTGCGTATTGCGGGTAGTGGAACAAGAGGCCAAAATAAAACCGGTAAGAACCAAAATAACCGGTTTCATACTAACTCCCAAAAACGTGTTTCCTCAATACCGGGCCAAACCAAGTAACACACCCAATAATAAACCCGATAATGGCCGATTGTTTCCACCACGCTTGTTCGACCTTGCGGAGACGAACCTCGTGGTCCTGAAGATGAACCAATGCTTGGTCAAGCTTGGTCTCAATCCTCGTGAGACGCTCCGTATAATCGGCTTTCGGCGGCATACTAAAACTAACTTGATTGCATTATTTCCCAGTTAATACCATTAGAGACAATGGTACACCAATTGCCAGCGCCAGCAGGTAAAATTGCATTTGTAGCGCCTCCACCTGCTAACGGTACAACATTATTTGCACTGCTCATTACTGCAAAGGCTGCAGTATTTTTAAAGACAACCTCTCGGCCAATAAAGTTGCCGGCAGCGGGCAAACTAACTATCATCAAAGATACTTTACTACATATAATCCAATTCTCTCCTGCTGCCAGACTAAAGTCGGAAGTTTTAGTAACTGGAGCGCCGCGACTGAAAGACCCGTATACCCTGACCATTCCATTCTGGCCAATTCTAAATTTTTCTGTCTGCACCCCAATAAGGCCGTCGTTAAAGAAACGATAATCCCCGTATTCATAAAAAGCCATCACTTCGGAATAAGCAGGAGCTCCGTACAAACCACGCAGTGAGATGTGATGGTTTTCATCTCGGCCTTGAACACGACCAATCCCAACATCATTCTCGACGTTTAAAAATCCGCGAACGTCGGTGCCCAAACCAATTCGGGTTGCCGGTCCAAGTGTAGCCACCCCGCCGGAAGTAAGGGTGGTGCCAATCGAAGCAGACCCAGCGTTTCCAAAATTCCCAGTGGAGGCAGCCACACTAAAAGTTCCAGCGCCACCAGCCTGTAAAAATCCAGAAGCAACGTTTAAACCGGCATTAAAGGTAGATACACCCGTGTTAAAAGTAGCGTTTCCATTATGAGTTAGAGCACCAGTAGCGGTATTGACGCTAAACTTGAGTGGCGAACCAACTTGAAAAGTCCCATTAGATTGCAAAGACCCGTCAACGACAGTATTTCCAGTGGGGCCATCAACTGTGAACCTAGTAGTGTTGACCGAAAAATCGTCAACAACACTAAGGGTGCCAGCAACGGCGGTATTCCCAGAGGAAGCGGTAACAACAAACTTATTGGTGTTTACTCGGAAATCCGAGGTAACATCCAAATCACCGGCGATGTCAGTATTTCCAGAAAGAGCGGCGACAACAAACTTATTGACGTTAACTCGGAAATCAGAGGTAAGA
>Ga0194133_10003847_pt1 | contig 20856 bp, 16 predicted proteins | sample TA2KigOf40mmetaG_FD_155448 | JGI IMG/M metagenome (GOLD analysis project Ga0194133, IMG submission 155448) | Freshwater microbial communities from Lake Tanganyika, Tanzania - TA2015055 Kigoma Offshore 40m | ecosystem: Environmental > Aquatic > Freshwater > Lake | place: Tanzania: Lake...
GACGTTGGTGGGTCGAATTAAAGTCCAGCAGAAAGGCAGGTTGGCGGCCCGGGTTAACCGCTCCGTGATCACCTTGCTGGCACCGTACACCGTGGCGGGAGAGTAGTCCTCCTCAGATTTCGGCGAGTAGCCCGGTCCACATACGTACTGGCTCGAGGTGATGACGGCCCGCTGTACGGATGGGCAAGAAGCCACTACCCCCAGAAAGTTGGAGGTACCCTCGGTGTTGTCCCGATATCCCTCTTCCACCGTGGTGGTTTCCACGCAGTCCGCGCGGGCGGCCAGATGGAGGACATGGGTGGGTTGGAAAGAGTGAACTTTTTCCTTTAGGGCGGACCGATCTAATAGATCCGTCTTCTGCCAAAAAGGCCGGTGATTCGGAGGCTCGGGGCAGTTTCGGTCCAGACTGAGAATCGATTTGGCGGTGCGGCTAAACCGCTCCATGGCGTTCAACCCAATAAACCCCGAACCCCCGGTAATCAGAAGTCTCATGATTTTTTGGTCAGCACCTGACGATAAATGGCCGTGATGCCTTCCACCGTGCGATCCAGGCAAAGATCTCTGGCGATTCGTTCTCGGCCGGCTCGCCCCATCCGGTCCCGCAGGGCGGGATCTGTCAAAAGGGTCCGAAGCTTGTCAGCCAAAGCGTGAGGGTCGGCGGGGGGAATTAGAAACCCCGTTTTTTCCGGGATGACCTGTTCGGGGGATCCTCCGATCGCGGTGGCGATCACCGGCAGTTCCAAGGCCATGGCCTCCAGCACCACGCCCCCAAACGGTTCAGGCTGCGCCGAAGGAAGAACAAAAATATCCATGGCCGCATAAGCAGGGCGGGGATCGCTCAATTCACCGGCGAAAACGACAGCCTTCTCTAAGCCGAGCTCTCGCGCCAAAGCTTTCATGCGGGGAATGTGGTCCTCCGATCCGGGAGCAGGGCCCCCGGCCAGGAGAACGCGCACCGAAATCCCTTCCCGGGCAAGGGTGTGGGCAGCGCAAAGAAGATACTCCTGCCCCTTCCGAACGAATTTGATCCGGCCCACGGCTCCGACGACCCGTTCTTGGGAACCAAAACCAAATTTTTGTCTGGCGGCTACGCGCTCTGTCTCCGTCACGCGGGGGAACTCGGCCAGGTCCAAACCATTATGGAGAACGCACACCTTGGGGCTTGAGGGAAACTGACCGGCAATCGGACGAGAAACACAGACCACCTTCTCGGAAAACGCCAGAATGTAACGGGCATAAGGTCGCCAAAGGATGCCAAACTCCTGAAACCAGTCGCGGATATGCCAGACGTGGGGGACGCCGACTATTCTGGCTGAAAGTGCGGACGATACCACCGTACCCAGATTGGTGTGAACCAAGCGAAAGTTTTCCCGGCGAATCCAGTGGGCGGTTTCCAAAACCGCGCTGGCCATTCCGGCCGCGAACTGCGTCACCCCCCAAGGATGAAAATCCTTGCGGGTGATGACCCTTAGGGAGGGCTGAAAGTGAATAGGTAAACCCAGCGAATGGGCGGCTTCTGCCAGCGGGCCGTCTTCCGGAATCAGTAGGCTGGGCAGATAACCGTTTTGGGGAAGGCGTTGGGCAAAACGCAGGAGGGAGCGGCTGGCTCCGTAAAGATCCGCGCTGTTGTGCACCAGCAGGACGCGGGGTGAGCCCATTTCCGTTCCTAGGGCCTAATCCAGACAGTGCCAAGACGGCCTTCCTTTGGGATTGGGAAAAGCCATGAGTTGGGCTGAAGTGGTCGTCTATGTGTGGCTTTGCCGGCCTGGTGGGCGAGTGGGGATCCCAGCAGAAACAAGGAGTGGCCATGGCCAGTCTCCGCCTAGCCCACCGCGGCCCTGATGCAGACGGATTCTGGGAGGATACCCGGTGCCTGCTGTCCCACCGCAGGCTGAAAATTTTGGATCTGGCCGACAGCGCCAACCAACCCATGCAGGACCAGGCATCCGGCCTGGTCATGGTTTTCAACGGTGAAATTTTCAATCACCGCGAGCTACGACAGCTTTTGGAAGACAAAGGCCATGCCTTTTTTGGACATTCCGACACCGAGGTTTTGCTCCGTGGATTCAAGGAGTGGGGCCCCAGCCTGACTCCCAAACTGGAAGGCATGTTTGCCTTTGCGGTTTGGGATCCCCGCGCCCGCCGACTCTATGCCGCCGTGGATCGGCTCGCCAAAAAACCCTTTTTCTTTCATGAGAAGCTTGGGCGACTTCACTTTGCCTCAGAGTTTGACGCCCTCGTGGCGGCCTTGCCCCAGCGCCCGGGATTCTCCGCAGACTCGTTTGCCCGGTATGCCGCCTTTGGATATTTGTGGGGCCATCGGACCGTACTGGAAGGAATTCAGCGCCTCGGGCCCGGGCGGGAGCTTTTTTGGGAAGATGGCCGGATCGCTCTAAGCAATTATCCCGCGGTGAATCCAGAAAAAGCGGAGCAAATTCCACCCCCCCACATTCTTGAAAGCCGGCTGAAAGAGCTCCTGGAGAGTGCCGTTGAGCGGAGAATGGTCAGCGATGTGCCCTTGGGGTGTCTGCTGAGTGGAGGGGTCGACAGCACCCTGATCACGGCCTTGGCGGCGAAAAAAACAGGCGCTAGCCGACTGCAAAGCTTCACCGCTGCATTTCCCGGGAGTTGCAGGGACGAAAGTTCGGAGGCTTCGGCCGTGGCCAAATTCCTGGGCACCCGACACCGGACTCTTCCGATTTCGGAAAGCCAGATGCTGGAAGATTTTTTGGGCATCCTCCGCCGCGCCAGCGAACCGCTGGCAGACGACTCTTTCCTGCCTTCCTCCCTGATCAGCCAACGGGCCCGGCAGGATGTCACGGTTGCCTTGAGCGGGGACGGGGGGGACGAACTTTTCCTGGGATATTCCAAGTACCGTCAGCTGGAGATGGCCAATCTGGCCGGCTTTGTTCACCCGTTTTGGCGGCTGGCCCGTTTCTTCGCCTATCCAGATGCGGCAGCCAAGGCGGCGGATCTTTTCAGCCAGCCTACCGAGGCGCGGAGAGCCCTCTGGCTGGCATCCCTCTGGAAGCCGGATGAGCTTCCCGGGATTTTGGCGGAGCCAAAGTTGGCCACCGGGGTAGAAGAGGAATTTTCGGCCCGTTGGGCGGCGGTGTCTGCGGTTGACCCGCAGGCGCGCTTTAGCGCGGTGGATCTGCAAACCTATCTGCCGGGAGATATTCTGACGAAGGTGGACCGAGCCAGCATGGCGGCTTCGCTGGAAGTGCGCAGCCCCCTGCTCGATGAAAGGGTGGTGTCAGCCGTGTTGGCCTGGCGGCAGCAGAACCCCGCCCCCTTCCAACGCAAGCGGCTGTTGAAAAAGATCCTCGCGCGGCTGGTTCCGCCCGAGCTTTGGGAGCGGCCGAAACAAGGTTTTTCCCCGCCGTTGGACGAGTGGTACCGCGGGGCCCTTCGGCCGATTTTGATCGAATATACCCGGCCCGAACGGCTTTCCCAAGGCGGCTTATGGAATCCGGAGGGCGTGGCGCGGTTTCGGGACCAGCATCTTGGCGGCAGGAGAAATTTCGGCCGAAAACTACATGCCGTAGTGGCTTTTGAGATCTGGCGTGAAGGCCAAAGTTTCCATTAACGCGAACGTTGTGCGGTAATGGAAATTCCACCGTGGGGATGCCGGCGGATATTTTCAAACCCAGCCTCTTGCAACCAAGAGGCGACCACCGAAAACCTTTGGGGGTGATCATGGGCGGGGGAATACATGTCAAACGTGTCCAAACGGACCCATTCGCGAAAATCACCATCTTTTAACGGCACATTTTGCAGGTAGGCGGACGCCACGGGCAAAATCCGCATGACGATTCGTCCGACAAGACCGCAACGGCGGGCCATTTGATTGACGGGCCAGCAAAGGGCTTCCAGGCGATTGCTGAAGCGCTCCACCTCGGTGCGACTCATTTTCCGCGTCCAAGGGCGCAGGAAATACTTGAAGCCGACTGTGCCGAGGTAAGCCTTCCAGTCCTTTTCATAAATCCACAGACCCAACCTACCACCCGGTTTCACCCGGTTGGCCAATGCCAAGACGGCGGCCTTGGGGTCGGGGGTGTGTTGGATGACCCCGATGGAATAAACAAAATCGAAGACACCCTCGCGAAAAGGAAGTTGATATAAGGATGCTTGAACCACATCCAACCGCTGATGCTGGCTGAGGTTTTGCCGGCAGGCATCCACGGAGGAGCTAAGATCCACCGCAACCACGCGGGCTCCCATGGCCAGGGCGATTTCAGCGAAGCGACCGGCCCCGCAGCCCCCGTCCAAGACCCAGGCTCCCCGCAAATCCTCGGGGCCCCATCCGGTGATTTCCCGAAAACGATCTCTCGAGAAGTTGGTGCCGTTTTCGGAATCGAGTTGTAGGCGCGCATACTTGTTCCACTGGTAACCAAAAGAGGAAGCATATTCCTCCCCGGACACAAAACGCGGGATCCCCCGCACCACTGAATAGGTTTTTCCAGAGAGGGAAACGAGCGTCCCTTCCGAAATCGCCGGACCTTCTCTGGGCTCAGCTTGAAGTTGCAGGGGGGCGTGGTCCTGCGGGTCTACTAGTTTGGGCAAAAGATCGCGATTCAAGAAGGGGAAGGAATACAGGAGGTTGGGGGATGGGCAAGCGTTCCTCCTTGCCGCGAAGCCGGCTCACCGATCAGATTGCTAGATGGATCAGGCGGTTTTCGAGACAGTCTATCGGGGGCGGCAGCGGTGGTATCACCATCTTGCCTACATGAGGATGGGGAAGGTATGGCTGGCCTTGGAGATTCTGCGGCAGGCCAAAGTTTCCCTATCCGGCAAACGGGTCTTGGATTTTGGGTTTGGTTCGGGGACCTTATTTCGCTCCCTCCCGCTCTCGGCGATGCTCTTTGGAATCGAACAGGACGAAGTCGCCTGTGAGGAGGCTGCCGTCATGTTGCGAAAAAAAGGCTTTGCCCACGTGGATTTGCGCTCCCTGGAGGGGGATTCGAAAAAAGGCCGATCTCTTTTGCGGCAAAGCTACGACCTCGTGGTTTTGAGCCACGTGCTGGAGCATCTTCCCGATCCAGCCGCCTTTTTAAAGTCTTTGCGCACCAACTTGGTGCCTGGGGGACTTCTTTTGGGCTTGGTCCCGATTCATGAAAGACAGAAAAATCCTCATCATCTTCAAGTGGTGGATGCCGCAAAAATCCGGGACTGGGCCTTCCAGGCGGGTTTTTGCATGAAGCAGTACGAGGAGGGCGACCCATGGTTTTTCTGGATTCAGCCCCTTTTCAATCATAACCAAGGGTGGCGTCATCGGCTGGCTCAAGCCATTAGTTTCGGATTTGGCTGTACCGCGGTCCTGCTTGGGCCGCAGGTCTGGTTCCAGCTGGGCAGGATCTTTGGAGCTTTGACGGGCTCGCGGCCCACCCAAGCCGGGTTTATTCTTTCCCTAGAGTGAAAGTCTCCGTCGTCACCCCCAGCTTTCGTCAGCTGGAGTGGTTGCAGTTGTGCATTGCCTCGATTGCCGACCAGGAGGGTGTGGAGGTGGAGCATATTATCCAGGATGCCGGGACCCCGGGTTTTGGGGAGTTTGCCCGGGAAATGGAAAAGAGATGGCCGAATCGCCCCGGCTATTCGCGGCACATGGTCTCGGAGCCGGATGAAGGAATGTACGACGCGGTCAACCGGGGCTTGCTGAAAGCAAAGGGCGAGATTTTGTCTTACCTGAATTGCGACGAGCAGTATCTTGCCGGCACCCTGGACCGGGTAGTTCAATGGTTTGATAAAAATTCCAAACCGGAGGTTCTTTTTGGGGATGCCATCATTGTGGATAGCGCCGGTGGCTATCTCTGCAGCCGGCGCGCAATGGTGCCCCAGCCCCTACACACCCTGACGTCGGGGAACCTGTCGATTTTCACGAGCTCAACCTTTTTTCGCAGGACTTTGCGCGACCGCGGGATTTTTTTCGAAAAAAAATGGCGAGTGGTGGGCGATGCGGTTTGGGCCGTACGACTCAGACGCTCGGGAATCTGCTGCCGCGCCTGGGGCGAAGCCATGGCTGCCTTCACTGAAACCGGGGCCAACCTCAGCCGACCGGAGACGGCCCGCCAGGAACAGCAAACACTTTATCGTTCGGCCCCCGCCTGGGCACGGTGGCTGGCTCCGCTTCTGCTGGGGATCTACCGAGGGCGCCGCTGGTGGGCGGGGGCCTACCGGGGTCATCGGGTCCAATATTCGATTTACACTCCGAAGTCCCCGGCGAGACGGGTTGAGTTTGGCCCCTTTCGTTCCATCGCCCGCTGGCCGGGCAGGGAAAAGGCATTCCATCCATGAAGGTGGTGCATCTCTGTAATGTGCCCTTGGTCTCGGATCATCCCGACGCAGGACGGATTCAGGCTCACCCCGGCCGATGGGTCCTGAATTTGGCGATCGCCCAAAAAAAATATACGGCCATTGAACCTTTGTTAGTCATGCAAGTGCCTGGCAGCCACAGGAGTCATCTCACCGAGGTCGAAGGAATTCCCGTACACTATCTTGCTGCACCCGACCGTTTCCGCTCTTCGACTTTTTTCTATTTTGACGTTCGGAGGATATCCCATCATGTGGGGGCTTTGTCTCCGGAGGTTGTCCATGCCCATGGCACAGAGGACGCCTATGCCTTGGCGGGCCTGGCCTGTCACCGTCCCTTCGTTTTGACGGTCCAAGGATGTCATTTTCTGATCAACCGGGAACTACCTCCGGCCTGGTTTTCCCGGGAAAGACTCATCGAGCATACCGAGAGAAAGGCGCTTCGCCGGGCCCACCATGTGATTGCCAAGAGCGACTACATGGCCAGGGAGCTCGCCAAGGCTTTTCCGCATCTCCAACTACACCGGATTCCCAACACCATTGACGAGCGTCTCTTGGGAATCCCCGTGGACATATCCAAAAATATCGGACACATCGCCTTTGTGGGCACAGTGGTGCCCCGAAAAGGATTTCATCGCATCCGGCAGGCCTTCCAGATCCTCAAGGAAAAGCGTCCGCGGGAATTCGGCCAGTTGCACCTCCATGTTTTTGGAAACTCTCCACCCGGGATGGCCTCGATTTACGAGGAGGCTGAGCTGGCCGCCCTCAAGGAGATTTTGGCAGAGCGACTCCATCTCCATGGGATTGTGGCCTCTTTGGAGTTGGCCGCCCGACTTGCGAGGATTCCCGTATTGGCCGCACCTTCCCTGGAAGAGATGTTTGGGAATCAAGCGATCGAGGCGATGGGGATGGGAACCTGGCCGATTGTGACCGAAGGCACGGCCATGGCCGACCATGTGCGCGCTTTCGGGTTCGGCTTTATCGTCCCGCAGGACAACGTTCAACAACTGGCCGGGGAGTTGGTCAAAAAAGCCTTTGATCCTGCCAAGATCTCGGAAATCGAGGCGGTTCGGAAAGCCTTGGGGCGGAACCTGGGACCATCCAAGGTGGCGCAGGAACACCTGCGGGTTTATGAGCAGATCCGCGGTGCCCAAGCCCGAAGACCAGATCCGTTTTGATTTAAGAGCGCGACCAAGGATCTCCATCGGAGCTTCTTTGGGCGGCCGAGCCCATGGAGACTGCGGTCAACACGACTGTAAGAACAATCGCCGCCAAAGGAATCAAAAGGACTGACAAATAGAAGGCGAGGACAGTCCGAGCCCACGCCCTAAATTCGTTCTGGGCCTTTTGAGACGCCTGATCATGCTTTTGAATGAGATAACCCTGTTCCTTCTGCCAAAGATCAAAAGCAGGCCTAACCGAAGCCAATCGAAACACCAAGGCCTCCTCCCTCTTTCCCTGCATCACTATTTCCACCAACTGGCTGGAAACCAGATCGTAATTTTTCCTCGCCTGGGTCACCCTCTGCCTTGACTGGTCTCCTGAGGGGACAGCTTCGTTCAAGGCCTTTTCAGCTTCGGCATACTGTCTTAGATTCATGGTCCGATCTGAAACGGCTTGCTGAAGTTCCTCCCTGTCGTTTGCGAGCAGAGCGCTTAAAGAGGCTCGATGGGCGTTGCAGGAAAGGGTGGACATTTCTTGGGTCAGCCCCGCCTCCCGTCGCAAAGTGGATTCACGGCCCAGCGAGCTCTGGTAGAGCCGCTCGAAAATCCTCCACTGGAAAAATGAAAATAATCCCAAAAGGAAAACGCTTAAAATAAGAAACCCGCTGAAAACTTTGAGGCTGGCCTGGTTGATGGTTTGGGCCGAGGGTCTGGCCAAAAGCCAACTCGTAATTCTACCTTCGAGATATTTGGGAGAAAACTTCATGGATGTTCCAAATAATGACCCAAGACCACCCAAGCCCACATTTTCGGCCAACCCAGCCGGCCCTTCTCCCAAGCGGACCAAAGCTTTAAGTTCTGGGACCGATCCAGCCCCAGATGGTTCTCGGCTAGATCGGCGCCTGCCTTGCAAAAGTCCCGCAGGGGCCGGCGCATCCACGAATCCATTGGCAGGCTAAATCCCATTTTGGGCCGGTTCCAGCTTTGTTGGGGCAATAGATCCCTCGTGGCCTCCAGAAGAAGGGATTTAGGAAAGCTGGGCGAAAATTTTAGTCCGGCAGGAAGGGACAAAACATAATCAAAAAGGGCGTTATCCAGAAAAGGAACTCTTAATTCCAGGGAGTGGGCCATACTCATGGCATCTGAATCCCGGAGAAGCATATCGCGAAGATAGCCTGAAATTTCACCCCAGGAGATTTCTGCCATGGCATCGCGAAGCGGAGGGCCGGGGGCGCGTTGAAACGGTGGAGCTTTCAGGCCGATTTGGGCCAACTCATCCCCACTCCAGATTCGCCGCCACCACCACGAAAGGGCCTGCCCGTTTTTGTCCGCCGGAATATCCGTGAAAAGATGAAAGCCCGGACGAAGCATTTTGCCCGCTGCTTGGATCATTCTCGGAGTGCCGGCGAGAAGCCGAACCCAGGCGTAATCACGAAAGATCGGATAACCACCAAACACTTCATCCGCCCCCAATCCCGACAGAACCACCCTGAAGCCAGCACGGGCCGCTTCGCGGCTTACCAAATAGGTGTTGATTCCATCGATGGTGGGCAAGTCCATGTGCGCCAAGGCCGCCGAAACCATCTCCAGCTTTTCTCCCTCAAATAACTCAATATGATGATGATCCGTGCCCAGGGCGGAGGCCACCTGTTCGGCGTACTCGCTTTCGTCATGGCTGGCTTCGGCAAAACCAACTGAAAACGTGGTAAGCCTTCGGGTGGGATTCGCTCGCGAGGCCAGGGCGGCCAGAATGGAGGAGTCCATCCCACCGCTGAGAAAACAGGCCACCGGAACATCGGAAAGCAGGTGCGATTGGACAGCCCCTTCCAGCAGGGTTCGCACCTTCTCACTGGCACCCAAGTTTGGCTTTGCGGAGCTCGTTTCTCCGGCAAGCCCATCGCTTGAGAAGGTTGTTGGCCAAAAAACCATGGGTCGGAAATTGCGATCCTGGGGTCGGAGACGAGCCCAGCAGCCCGCGGAGAACTCGGAAATATTTTTAAAGAGAATTTGGCGGTGAGAACAGCATCCTGACTGAAGGTAGCTGGCAAGGCCCTCTGGCGATAAATCCCTGCCCACCCAGGGAAGCAGGGCCCGCACCTCAGAAGAAAAAAGGAGTTCCCCGGTTGGGGTTCGTCCAAGGTAAAGGGGCTTAATGCCCAGTCTATCGCGAGCCAAGACAACCGATTCACTATTCCGGTCAAAAATAGCCAAGGCAAACATGCCGCGAAGGCGAACGAAAAGCTCAGTCCCCCAGACCCCAAAACCCTTCAGCAAGGTTTCCGTGTCACTGTTTCCGCGAAAGACCAGTCCCAGAAGCTCCAGCTCCCTACGGATTTCCGGATGATTATAAATTTCGCCATTGAAGACGATGACGTTGCCGTTGTGGGGATCTTCCATGGGTTGACGCCCGGCATCCGAAAGATCCAAAATCGCCAAGCGGGTATGGCCCAACCAAACCGAACGTGAATGGCTTGCCCAGGAGGCCGAGGCATCCGGACCGCGATGTTGAAGCAAGGTCAGGCTTCGGTTCAGGCCTTTTTCCGAAGCCATCCTGCCAAGAGCGCCAAAAAAACCGCACATGCTATTCCAGGCTTAAACCGGGAGCGGATCTTGCCTTGAGAGATTTCTTAAATGGGTTACCCAGGAACTTGCCACGGCATCATAACTAAAACGACGCTGGGCATAAAGATAGGCAGTCTTGCCCATGCGCAAGGAAAGGTCGGGGTTTTTCAAAAGGGATAACAACGCCATTTCCCAAGCCTCGGTGGATTCCGGCAGAAAACCGACTTCCCCACCTTCGGCCACTAGTTGCTGTTGAAATCCGACCGGTGAGGCCACCACCGGAAGGCCTGCCGCAAAATAAGTTTTCACCTTATAGGCTCCCTTGCAGCGATTGTGCCCCGTGTTCGGCATCGGGGCCAGGCCAAGCCAGCTGCCGGAAATCTGCTGGGCCTCCGATTCGGGGTTGTACTTCAAATATTGCAAATCCAGGCCTTGGCCAAAATCTTTTGGCGGTGGCGTTGCGCAGATAAACCGAAAACGAAAAGGACACTTTCGATGGATGCGACGAAGAACACCCATCAGCATAGACGCGTGTTCAAGATTATAAGGATTTCCATTCCAGAGAATGGTGGGCATGGGATCGCGAACTTGTTGGATCGTCTCAAAACGGTGGAATTGGATCGGCTCTTCAAAAACAAACACGTTTTTTTCGGGGACAAATTCAAGCACTCTGCGGGCTAGAAAAGTTGTGGGGACGCCGATGGCATCGGCTAGCTGGCATCTACGCAGGGTGCCCTCCCGTAGCTCTGGGATGTCAAACCAGTCGTCAACCACCTGAAAAAGATATTTGGCCCCCTTTTTTCTGATGGTGTTCTCGGCGCTGGGATGCGGAGAAAAAGGGGCGCAAAAAGAAATAATCCAAGCCGTATCCCCCTTCTTGGCATGGCGCAGGCTTCTTATGGCCAAAGGCGTGGCAAAAACGCTCCTAAAAATCCTCCGGCCGTAAGGAATCCGGCCCGAATTGAACAATCTATACACCAGCCTTGGCCAAAGGTATTCCCAACTGCAAGGCAAGTCCTTGGATTGAAGCATTTGGGCCGTCCACGCACTGAAAGTGTCCGGCGCTGATCTTTCATGCGGCACCCGGATGTGAATCACCCAGATAGAATGACCTCAATTCCAAAGACCTGCTACCAAGAAGTTCTCCGGTTCCAACTATCCGCATCCGAGCCGGTGTCACTATTCCCGTGCAAGGCCCGGCTCCAAAGCCCCAGCCAGCGCCCCAAGGTTCGATGCCCAGGCAGAATTTTCAAAATCCTGCCTGCTTGGAACCAGAAGGCGCTTGGCTTGCGATGGCGTCGGATCCATGCCTCAAATTCATCCTTTTGCTCCTTAGAGATCCATTTTTGGGAATAAGTCTCAACCACCACTTCGTAGGCGATCTCATCGAGACCCAAGGCCAGACAAATCACCACGCTGCGAGCGGCTTCCTGCAGGTCTTTTGGAGAAACGATTTTTTCTTTTAGATACACCGCGTTACCATACGCAAGGGTGCCCCGTTCCTGGAGGGAGCGAGGCATGGCTTTTCGGCGCCACCAAAATCTTTCTAGGTCGGCCAGAAAAAACCCTTGGGCACGCATCCATTGGTCGACTTCGGCAAAAAGAGGCTGGTTTTTGTAGATCTCCCTAAAAGAAACCTCCAGCTCACAGCCCATGGCTTGAGACAGGCTCTGGATGCCGCCCTGCAAGACCTCCAATTCGTACCCCTGAACATCTATTTTGAGAAAGTCACACCGCTCTGGTTGCTGTTCCAAAACGTCATCCAATCTGAGCAACTCTACAGATATCTTCTTTTCGATGTGGAAACCTTCTCCAACACAAAGTCGATTTAGAAAATCGAAGTTGGGCTGAAAAAAAGAGGAGCTTGGCGGGTAGTGGGTAAAGTAAAGTTCTTCGATATTCTTCTTGGATCCCAAGGCCGCCTCAACCACTGTGGCTCGCATTTGTTGAGAATTGCTAAAAGCACGACGAAGGGCCTCGGCTTCAACTGGGTCTGGCTCAAAACAAAGATAATATATTTGGCTTGAGAAGTTGGTCCAGCAAGCTGGTGGACCGCCCCGTGCCCCTACATCCACAAAGCAGATCCCCTCATTAATCCAAGGAGCAGGCAGCCGAATTCTACCCCGGGCGTTTCCAACCAGATCCATCATCAAGGATTTGAAATTAACCTGATTCATAAGTCTTTGAGTTTAGAAAAAAAACGAGAGGATAAAGATGTTAGATATAAAAAAGATCGAAAACTCCCAAGGTGCTTGAGGATTTGAGCCTGAAATTTCAAAAGAGAGGGTATAAAAAGAAGAAAAACTACCATCCAAACAAAACAGGTAGACCCAACGGTCAGTCCGGCCGAAAACTCTGCCAAAATCAAGGACTTCAACACAAACGCGAGCAAGAGTGGGGTCGTCCAAACAAGCAAAACCCCAAGCGGGAAATGGACATGGGTTCCATGGGCGCGATTGAAGTCCCCCAAAACCAGGCTGACAAAAAACCAGCCAATGAGAAGGGCGCTAAGAAGCTGGCATAGAACCATTCCAATAATTCCAAAACCAAAAATGGCCGGGGAAGCTAAGACAATAAAAAGCGATCCTTCCGATAGACTAGCCCAGCGAAACTTTTCGAGGTTTTTAGTCATACCCGTCACATGAATAAGAACGGGGAGGCATCCCAAAAGCAAAAGAAGGAGAGCCAGAAAAAAGTCTAATTCGGAATCCCATTTAATTTTTCCGTGAGTCCAGGCCTGGACAAACGCCCCGTTCCAGAAAATTAAAATCGAGCCAAAAATAGCCGCGAGCCCACTTCCCGCCGAAACCAGGTGCTGCATCATTGAGACCGCCTTGCGGGAATCGCCCTGCTGATACAACTCGATGAGGAGCGGCCCCGATGCTTGACCGACTTGGGCGGAAAGTTCCCTTAAGAAAACAAACATCTTAGACCCAACGGACCAGATAGCGACTTGTTCCAGGCTGGCAAAACGCGCCAGAAGCAGTGCTTGGCTTCCATAGACCAAACGACCACCTATCAAAACCATAAACATGTCCCGGCCGTATTTTAGAATTTTCTGGAAAATCTCCAAGGACGGCCGAGACCATTCTGTTTTCTTGGGTGCCAAACCCAGGCGATGATTGGCGGCCCAAAGGACGCTAGCGGCCAGCACTGTTTCAAGGGTTGTGCCAACTAGGTAACTTCGAATCCCCCACCCTTGTTGGATTCCCCAAGCGAACCCGGCCAGCGAAAAAACCTGCCCAAGCATTCCGCCTAAATTGATCCAGTCAAACCGACCGTAGGCGACAAGGGCGAAGGTAAAAACCCGGAAAGGCATAAGCAGGCAGGAAATCATGGCTTGGGTAATTATCAAAAAACGAAAATCCCCCTGTAGGCCGGGCGAGATTCGGAAGATATCTGGACCCCAACATGCAACCAAAAGGGCCAGAACAATGACAAATCCCGCCTGAACCAGACAGAGAAAGAACCCTGCAATGAAGATCGCTCCGAAAGAGCGGGAAGGGCGCTGATCCTTCCAGTCCATCAAGAAGCGTCCCACCGCGTTGGAGACACCAAAATCAGCAAGCAACAAATAGCTGTTGATTTGAAAAACAAGAGCCCAAAGCCCGAATTCGGTTGCCGAGAAGTGTCGGAACGCGATGGAGACACTCACCAAGGAACATGCCGCCACCACGCAGGAGGTGCCGTAACCAGAAAGCAAGGACCGAAAAAATCTGCTGGTTCGATTCAAGCCGAGTCCTGCCGGGCGTAGGTTTGCAGGGAGGCCGCTGCGTGAGCGGGCAGGGGTAAAGGCTGGGACTCTGATTCCTTCGGATCTGCAAACATGGTTTCCCTAGCCCGCTGCGCCTTGATAGAAGGCAATGTAGCCCACAGGGATAGCCCGAGGCCATAGATCCACCATTCCTCAAAGGGGCTTATGGCCGTGTGTCCGCCTGTGGTGGAAAGCAGCAGCCATCGAATAATGTAACAAAGATGAACCAGGACGAAAGCGTTGACCCACCCCATGCCCCTAGTTTGATCCGCCAAGAGCATGTAAAGAGCCAGCATCATTAGATTAAATACGGCATAGAAAATGGATGCGGGAATGCCAATGTCGGCGGCCATCCCCAGCCATTTGGCGTGCCAAGAACTCCCCGCGGCCAAGGCTTGCCGCTCTTTTTCGTCAATTCCCTGAGCCCCACTAATCAGGGCAACCATGTCCTTTAAATCAACCCCCAACCCCTGACCCGTCCAAGGTTTCGCCGTGATAATTTCCCTTGCCTTTTCGCGCATTAACTTTCGGAACTTATCCGGCTCTGAACCAAAGGCATCTCCCTTGGTTTGCCCGATCACCCGCTCATCCCATTTACCAGGGAGGTTCACCATGGTTCTTTGTACGGTTAACGGAAGGGTGAATGCAGATCCTTGGCCTGCGACCATCACAAAGACAGCCACCAAGCCTACTGCCGTCATGACCGACATATGAAAATACTCTTTGCGGGCAATGCCGATGATTACCGGGAAAATAAGGCACATAGCCAAACCGGCCCTTTTCCCACTCAGAGCCACCAAAACCACGCATAATATCAAGACAGGAATCGACCAAAAACAGTTCTTAAGGTTGAAAAGCTTTTTGTACGGAAGGCTGGCTAGAGTTAAAGTGTAGATGGGCAGGGCTGCATCCGAAAGGTTTTGATGCCAGGTGTAAAAACTCTCTTCCCCAAAGGTGGCGGAAGTACGGAGCCACATAAAGGCTGGCAGGTAATATGCGGAAAACGCATTCCAAGCTGCCGTGGCGATTTGCCCCAAAAGAGTGGCCGCCAGAATCCATTTTATTTGTTTTTGAGTAGGAACGATGCTCGCAAGAATCAAAAATGCCATAAAGGCCATCCCAATTTTAAGATAAAATCTTGCTCCCCCAGTTTCAGAGCCCAACACCCAGAGACCCACCGGACGATGAGCATAGCTAAGAGCCACCATGGCAAGATACAAAAGAATGGGCCAAGACCATTGAGGTCGAAGTTTGATCGGTTGGATTTGCAGGGCGATGCGAATGAAAAAAAGTAAGCTTGCCAGAATCACGGCAAGCTCAGAAGCCTCCAATTGGCGGAAACCGATAGGGACAGCCGGGAGACTCAAACTAAGGCCGATGGGAATCGCCAGCCAGAAGTGCTCCCGAGCGGCCAAAAGAACCGTGATTCCCACTACCGTGGAAAGAATAAAAAAAATCGTCTTGTGGTTGCCCTCAGCAACTTGAGTGGCAAAAAAAACAGCCGCGGCGCATCCCGCCAAAAAAACTCCTGCCAAAACAAGCTTTTGAACCGTTAGATTTTGCACAAGTTTATTCTAAAGAACCCAACACAGAATGCAAAGTGGAGGTTTTTTCTAAAAGCAATGCACCAAAGCACGTTTCAGCAAAAGCCGCTTCCTGCAAAATGGCCAAAATCGCCAAATTAATCTTAAAATTCGATCATGTGCTGCTTAGCACAAGAAACAGGCCTCCTAACTGCAGCACTCCAATGAGTGGTAATCTGCTGAAATGAAATTAAACATCCCTCAAAAAGCTTGCGAGCCCCCAGGATCAGTTTCAACGGCAGAATATTTATCCTGACAAATAAAAAACGATGCAAACCCGTCGGGGGAACTTTTACTGCAAACGCCTCGCTACCTGCAAGCCGAGGACACTCAGAGCAAAACTTCCTGAAGCCACAATGACCGAGCACCCGAAAAATGCGCAGAATAAAATCAAGCGTTGAAGATTCGCCTGCATATTCACATTTGCGAAACCGGAATTTATCCAGTCCCACATGGAGAAGCCGAAAGGGAGTAGGGAAATCAGTCCCAGTATTCCAGCTAGTGCCAGGCCCTTCTCAAGCGAAAAGATTCTGAAAAGTGCGGCCAATGGCTTGCTGTGCGGCAGCAAATTTTCTTTTTCACAAAAAACCCTTGCCTGAATGGCCTGGATGCAGACCAAAAGCCCCATCAGCATGGCCAACATGCCGAGAATCTGAGTCCCGACGCTAAAAACCGGCGGGCCGACTTTCAGCGGGCCCAAAATCCCGATGGACTGGGAAATCAGGCCTAGAAAAACCAAAGCGATTCCGGGAACAAGAAACAGCCATTTTGGAGCCAGCAAAAGCATGAATCGAAGATGCCGCCAACCGTCCCTCCAACTGCGCAGGTGCGGAGGTCGGGAACGGCCATCGGGATATAAAGTGATGGGCACCTCGGCAACCGGCAAGTTCATCAGGGCTGCCTTAATGACCATTTCCGAGGCAAATTCCATCCCGGTGGTGTTGAGGTTTAAAGCGCGGACTTCCGCGCGGGAAAACCCCCGCAAACCACAATGAAAATCATTGATCGGAGAACGAAAAAACAGCTTCCCGAGGAATGTCAGGCTCGGATTGCCAATCCAGAAATGCTTCCAAGGCATGGCGCCGGGGAGGATACGACCCCCTCCCCAGGGCATGCGACAGCCCATGACCAGGGCATTTCCCTGCCGGAGTTTTTGCATAAATGACCCCAATCGGGAAAAATCGTAGGAGTCGTCTGAATCCCCCATGATCACGTATTTGCCCCTGGCGGCGGCGATGCCACCGCGTAATGCATGCCCGTATCCTTTTTCACGAATGGATACAACTCTTGCTCCCAGGCTTCTGGCAAGGGGAACGGAACCATCCGTACTGCCATTGTCCGCAATGAGCACTTCCCCCCGGATTTTGGATTGTCGGAGAAATTTGAGGGCTTTTTGAATGCAGGGCTTTAAAGTTTCCGCTTCATTCAGACACGGCATCAGGATGGTAAGCTCCAACGGGGCTTTTTTGACGTTGTTCATGAAAGGATCAAGGATGGCTGGATTTATTGTCCAAAGGATTGTCGAGCTGCCCAGCTTTGTCAGAAGTTAGGCTCTGAGATTGCAACGTAAAATAAAAAGTCTCGAGAGCCGGAGCCTCCTTTGGCCGAGATGAGGCGGTCAAAGACGCAGGCTGATGGCGACCCGTTGAGCGCCAATACCAGTCGCGCAGACGGAGGGAAAAAGGCAGTGGTTCGCTTGTCTGTGGCAACAAAAACACTTTCTTGTAATGGTGAGCCAAAAAATCCCGCAACTCAGCGTCAATAGGCTGGTATGGTGTGTAAAGGTAGAGAATATTTAGCTCTTTTGTGTGGAACTCCAAGAGGAGGTTCTCCAATCGGCTTTTGCTTTGAATGCCGGAACGAAGAAGGCGATCAGCCTTTTGCCTGGCAACGTAAAGCCCTGAAACATTCCAAGGTGGTAGCGGAGTCTCCTGGTCAACAAGATTCGTGGCCACAACATCATGCGGCTTAGCCTCGGCAGCAATAAGATCGGCAATAAAGCGGGTTTCCGCAGAAAGAGAGGGGTTGGAGAAGCGCAGAAATACATAAGGTAGACTAAGCAAAGCCAGCGCCATCAGGACCCCAGCGGTCAATTGTCTCAACCGGCCTGCTCGGACCGTTGATAGAAAGGCACAGCAAAGTACCGCAGAGGGGAAAACGAGATACTCAAAGGGCCAGTTCTCTGTTTTAAAAAATCCGCGCAGCGCGAATGATGCGGCGCCAAACATCGGCAAAAAGGCCAGGGCCATGAGTTCAAATGGACGGGCCTTCCTCCCCAACATTAAAACCAACGCGCCCGCCAGCGCGCCGAGCACAAGCCCCGGGCCGAGGCTCATCACTGAGCGGGTGGTGGTGCGTACTAGCCAAGCCATAAAACTTACGTTCTCAGCCGATTGTTTTTGTAAGTAACGGAACAGATTCTGCCAATCCGGCGTATAAAGAAGGACTTGGGCCGCAAATCCAAGTACGGTTAAGCCGCCCCCAATCAAGAGTGCGAGCAGGAGCGCTCGAGTCGGGGCGATGCGTGGGCGCCCCTTGAGGTTGATCCCGGCAGCCCCGACTAGCAATGCTCCGAAGACTACCCAAACCATCCAAGAAACCTGGCCAAATAAAAAACAAATGACGCCGAGCAAGCATGCCCGAGATAAAGTCGATAACCCGAGGGTGAGGCATAGCGCCGCAAAGGGCCAGAGAGCAGCACCAAGAGCACCTTGATTCGGATCAACATCATAAATAATGCTGCTTGGGGCAATGGTAAAAAAGACAGCACCGACCAAACCTAGAGCGGGTCCGTAAAAAACTCTTAAGAAACAAAGCGTGGCAACACAGGTGGCCAAGCCCAGCAACAACCACAACGTCACAATACCCCAATCGCTAAAACCGCGCTGCACAATCATATTCACCCAGTGAACAGGAGCGGGGTGATTCGGATAGTTGTAAAGTTCGGGTTTTGAGACAACCCCGGCAAGAAAATGAACATCAAGTAGTGCGCCGCGCCGCTCATGCCAACCATAGTAATTAAGTTTTTTCGCCTCTAGGACTTCCCAAAAGCTCCATGGCTCGGCAACGAACGCGGGCCAAAATCTTGTCACAGCGAAAACGCAAACTACACAAAAACAATGTGATAGCAGGCGCCCGTTCATCTTAAAGAACAGACGTAAAAATATTGACCTCCGAAAGGAATCTGGCGCAACCACCGCTCCAGCGGCCTAAGGCAAGCCAAAGCTGAGGGAAAATAAAATAATGAAGAAAAATGAATCGGGCTAAAGCCCTCTTTCCGCAACAAATGTTGCGCCTTGCAAGGGGAGATGGTCACGGCATCACGATCGAACCTCACGCGTCTCATGATGTAAAGGGTGCCCGGATTCCACGGGTTATTTTCAAAAAATGTAAAAAGCCCCGTGGGTCTCATCGCTGTCCTGACCGCCCCAAAGGCAGAAGTCCGATCTTTTGGCAAAATGTGGTGGAATACCCCATTGGTGAAGACCAAGTCAAAATCTGCCAAGCCGGCGGTTGACAAGGACCAGGCTGTTTTTGGCTGGAGGTGTCGTTTGGCGGCGACTTTTAACGAAGCCTTTGAGGGATCGAAGCCAACGTATTCTGCATCAGGCCAAAACTCATAAAAATATTCTCTTGATCCACCGACCCCACACCCAAAGTCGAGAATTTTTCGAACGCTTTTCCGTGACTCATGGTTCAGGGTTGAATAAAGAGCAGAAATTCTTCCTCGTGCGTAAAACGCGCTATCTTCTCCCGTAACGGCAAGTCCTTCTGAAAGCTCCTCTTCATAGCGAGCCGCAATAGCGTTAAAAATCTTCTCTGAACCTTTTAATTCTGACATAAAAATATAAAATAAAAGCTACTTCTTTGGAAAAGAATCATCACTTATCTTATAAACACTAAAGGTATCATCGATAAAAATAGGTTGAAAATTTCTTGGCCAAGCCCGTGAAATAGACTCCAGTGGAAGGTTGGGCGTCCCCTTGAATCTGCGGCGCAAAGATTCCAAGAGACCAATTTTCTCCTGGGCCGTTGTCACGATAGCGTAGGACGAGGTTTGCAAGGCACGCAGCTTTTCCCAGTACCGGACCACGTCGCGACAGTCGTCCGATTCGTCCGCCATCATGATTACGGCGGCATCGCCGCTCATGGACTCCAGGCCTCGAATGATCGCCCTGCCAAACCCGTGGGGCGCCGTATTTTTTACCGGCCGAAGAGCTTCGTCCGTTCTTGCGCATTCCTGCAGGATCTCCCAAGTGCGGTCAGTGCTTCCGTCATCGACCGCCACGATCTCATGGGGAATTTTTTTTAAGGAGAGCTCCAGGTGAAGGTGTTCCACAGTAGAGGCAATGCAGCCTTCCTCATTTCTCGCAGGAATGATCACGCTGAGCTTCTTTAAGGGAGTCGGTTGCATCGCGCCTTTTAAGCTTGGATTCGTGATGCTCCGACTATCCCGCCACGTAGCCAGCCCAAGGAATCTATCCTTGAAACGATCCTCATAAGCGAGAAAGTAACCAGATGCCGTCAACAAAACATCCTAAATCCTACATTCTTGTGGCCGGAGCCGGTGGATTTATCGGGGGTCATTTGGTGGCGCATTTGCGGAAGCAGGGCATCAAGAATCTCCGGGCCGTGGATCTGAAGCCTTTTTCGGAGTGGTATCAGAAGTTTGACGATATCGACAATCATCAGCTGGACCTGAGGGATTTGGAGGCGTGTCGGAAAGCCGCGAAGGGCATGGAGTGGATCTACAACCTAGCCGCAGATATGGGCGGGATGGGCTTCATCGAGCTGCACAAGGCCGAGTGCATGCTGTCAGTGCTGATTAACACCCACATGTTGATGGCGGCCAAGGAAGCGGGAACGAAGCGGTTTTTCTACGCATCCTCTGCCTGCGTCTACGCGGCGGACAAACAGACCACCACCGAGAACCCCGGCCTCAAGGAGTCGGACGCTTATCCGGCCATGCCCGAAGACGGGTACGGGTGGGAGAAACTATTTAGTGAGCGGATGTGTCGTCACTTTCGGGAGGATTATAAAATCGAAACGCGGATTGTCCGGTATCACAATGTTTACGGGCCGCATGGAACCTACGATGGAGGCCGGGAAAAGGCGCCGGCGGCGATCTGTAGGAAGGTCATTGAGGCGCAGAAAAACAAGACCGGGGAGATTGAGATCTGGGGAGATGGCCAGCAGACCCGCAGCTTCATGTATATCGATGACTGTATCAAAGGTTCGACGGAGATCATGGAGAGTGACATTCGGGACCCGATCAACCTGGGCAGCGCGGAGATGGTTTCCATCAATCAGCTAGTAGACATCGCGGAAGGGATCGCGGGAGTGAAGCTGAAGAGAAAGTATAACTTGGGCGCCCCGAAGGGTGTGCGGGGCCGCAGCAGCGATAACACCCTCATCAAAAAACTGATGGGCTGGGAGCCGGACACCAAGCTGAAGGATGGACTAAAAAAGACGTATGAGTGGATTA
>Ga0194133_10003848_pt1 | contig 20852 bp, 19 predicted proteins | sample TA2KigOf40mmetaG_FD_155448 | JGI IMG/M metagenome (GOLD analysis project Ga0194133, IMG submission 155448) | Freshwater microbial communities from Lake Tanganyika, Tanzania - TA2015055 Kigoma Offshore 40m | ecosystem: Environmental > Aquatic > Freshwater > Lake | place: Tanzania: Lake...
TTTTTCTACTTATTTTCTACCTAGTGTGATAATTTGAGGACATAGAAAATCAAGGGAAATAGCTGAAAACGGAAAACTTTTTTACACTGAAGAAAATCAAGGATGTAAATTTTTATTATTTGGCTTGGGGTCAAACAGTTGTTGGCAATGTGAATGTCTTACCTACTCTCAATCTGAGGTGGATGGGATTATGTTTCAGGATCAGGGGATCTTCACATCGCAGCAATCTTAGAGCTCTTATCAAGAGAGGTTGAGAGTGGCTTTCCTTTACTTAAGCTTGATTGTATAACTCTGTGAGTCTCATTTTGTTTTGTCATGTCATAAACATATTATTCACAAACCGCCGAGTTCAATGAAGTTATTTTAATTTTATTCAGAATTTTGGACTGTCTGTAAGTGTAAAAACTTATCCACTACATTAAAATTCTTGGCTAGAGAACTTCTAAACTTTTGTTTATAACATTTTCAAATCAATTTTAGTTTGATTGTACATTTTCCCTATCGTTAAGGTTGTCATGCAGATGTTGCCAATTTTATTTTGGAACTAAAAGATTGTTTGCCAAAACCAGAACCATTCTTCCAACAAACCATGGCTACGATGTCTGAACTTCCGAGTTACACTTTAATCCGGCTGCCCTCGGACCTCTCTGGGGAGCCACCTAACGAGATGTCATTAAAAGCCGATTTTGAAAAAGGTGATACGAGGACGAAAATCCTGGCTTTAAAGAAAGTACTTTATTTCTTGCTGAATGGTGAAAAGTTCCCTGGACTGCTCATGACCATAATCAGATTTGTCCTCCCGTCCCAGGTAACTGAGTCACAAATTAGTACTATAGTGTCTTGATTTGTTAACCTTACGTCACAATTTTCAGGACCATACAATCAAAAAGTTATTGCTCATGTTTTGGGAGGTGGTGCCAAAGACGGATTCCGAGGGAAAACTAATGCAAGAAATGATATTGGTAAAAAATGTTGAACATGTCATTATAAATTTGTCTAACTTTTCTTTTTTCAATTGTATTCATCTTATACCAACATTTTTTCTGGCCCATAATTTAGGTCTGCGATGCTTACAGAAAAGATCTTCAGCACCCCAACGAATTTATTCGTGGCTCTACGTTACGGTTTCTCTGCAAACTGAAGGTTGTTCCGCTTTTAAACCTAACATATGTGTATTTGAAACTGGATGAAAAATATTCTAAATTGATTTTATTATTTTAGGAGCCAGAACTTTTGGAGCCTCTTATGCCGACGATTCGAAGTTGTTTGGAGCACCGTCATTCCTACGTTCGGAGAAATGCTGTCCTGGCCATTTTTACAATATATAAAAACTTTGACTTTCTGATACCAGATGCGCCAGAGCTTATTGCCAACTTTCTGGAGTCTGAGCAAGTAAATTCTGAGATACTAAAATTTGCAACATTTCCGCAAATTAATTTTTTGATCAGGACATGTCTTGCAAACGAAATGCCTTCATGATGTTGATTCAAGCCAATCAAGAGAAAGCTTTGGCTTATCTGAGCTCTTGTGTTGAGCAAGTAAGTTACACCTTTTAAGGGTTTTTTAGATTTACAGTTGACCTGTATTTCAGGTACAAAACTTTGGGGACATATTGCAGTTGGTTATCGTGGAGCTGATTTACAAGGTTTGCATCGCCAATCCAAATGAGAGGTCAAGATTCATTCGATGCATTTACAATCTCTTAAACTCGAACAGTGCCTCTGTTAGGTACGAGGCAGCAGGCACCTTGGTATGATTATAATTCGTTCGTGCTAATAAGAGTCTGGTTTTAACTTATGAATTTGAATTCAAAGATATCGTTTAATTTATAACCATAGATCACATTGTCCACAGCCCCAACTGCAGTAAAGGCCGCTGCTAGCTGCTACATTGACCTTATTGTCAAAGAGAGCGATAACAATGTCAAACTAATAGTTTTGGACAGGTTAACAAATATGAAGGTGAAACTTTTTTTTATACCTCAGTTTTGAACTGTCACTTTTTCGACTTACAAATCTTTTATTTGACAAAAAAAAGGAAATTCAAAGAAAACTTTATTTCAGAACTCTCCTCAACATGAGAAAATTTTACAAGAAATAGTCATGGACATTTTGCGCGTATTAAGTTCTCCAGATTTAGAGGTTCGCCGGAAAACTCTTTCCTTGGCAATGGACCTAGTAACATCAAGAAATATAGAAGAAATGGTTTTAGTTTTGAAAAAAGTAAGCATTTACATATTCTTACTATGTATGGCTTCTTTTCCTGTTCTCAGAGGTGTTTTGATCTTAATTTACATAATCCTTTTCTGATCGTGAATGACATTAAATCAATTGAAATATTGAATTTAGGAATTGGGGGAGTTCAAGTCCTACATCAATCCAATATCTCTTCTTAATCCGGTGTTTTGGGTGGGTAGAAAAGTACAAATGTTGGGTTGGATTTTTTTGTCTGTATTAAAATCATTCTGCACAGTATCTTAGGTTCACTTAGTAGTGCAATTATTTGGGGAAATATTGAGGTACTTATTTCAACAACTTGATATGTAAAGTCCAAGAGTTTAATGCTACCACTTATAAGTATCATAAGTATTTGAATATAAGACTTTTGAAGTAGTGATTTTGTATCTCAGCAATTGTATATCAAAAATTTTATAAGCAATTTGAATTTTAAGGAAATAACCAAAACCCAAGCCGGAGAGGGATCAGGCTCTAATGGCATTTCTTCGTCACTGCAGGTACCTTTTGGTTGAGTGAAATACTCAAGTCAATCCTAACTTTTTAAACTTTAGGACGATACCAGCAAGTACCGTCAATTACTTGTTCGTACCCTTCATACATGTTGCATCAAATTTCCCGAAACTGCATCGAATGTAATACCACTGCTCATGGAGTTCTTGTCAGATGGATCTGATGACTTGGCAGCTCAGGTGTTTTCACATTCAAATTACTAAATCTGAAAGGGTTTAATGATGTTTGACTTTTTTTGACAGGATGTTCTTGTATTCACGCGTGAAGCCATGTCAAAGTTTCCTGGTCTTCGTGACGTCATTTTAAATAAGCTTTTAGAATCGTTTCCTCTCATTCGCTCTGCAAAAAGTCACAGGGCTGCGATCTGGATACTGGGAGAGTATTGTAATGACATTTCATCCATACAGGTAGGAACGAAAACTGAAAAAGGAATAAAGTTCACGACTACCTTTAATAAAAAAAAGCTTTAAGCAACATAGAAATTGCATGAAAAACCAATTCTTTTTGTTTGTGTTTAAGTCTCTGATGAACGAAATCCGCCAGAGCCTCGGTGAGCTTCCATTGGTCGATGACGAGCTTAGGAAGGCAACAGGAAATGAAGAGAGAAAAGATGAAAGTATTGTTTCATTTATGGGAGGACAAAGTAAATTTGAAGATTTGTGCTGATTTTTTGCCTCACCAAATTAAAAAGAGAAAATTTTGTTTAGCACAAAAGCTGGTAACAGCTGATGGGACTTATGCTACACAATCTGCTTTTGTTTCGACTTCGAATCATCAAAGCAGTCTGAAGAAGGAAATGGTAATAATTCATTAAGTCAAGTTATCAAAAAGAGACTTAGAATTTTTAATTAACTTTTTAGAATCGTCCACCTTTACGAAAGTACCTAATGGAAGGTGACTTTTTTATGGGGGCTGCATTAGCTACCTCGTTGACGAAATTGGCACTCCGATACCGCAAATTTGTTAACGAGTCTGGGTGAGATGAAATTGAAAAAAAAATGCTGAGCAATTAGTTTCATGATAACCAATTTTTAGTTGCGAGGACAAATCGAGAAAGATCAATTGCTTTACAGCAGAGGCAATGCTGATTCTCACTTCCATCCTTCATCTTGGAAAATCTGGTCTTTGCTCGAAGCCCATAACACATGATGATTTTGATAGAATATCGTTTTGCTTAAAATCTCTGCTCGACTTAACACCTTCTATCAACTCGATTTTTCAAGTAATCTTTGCATTATAAATTTGGCGATAAATATTTTATCTTGTTTCTTCTGCTTTAGGATGAATGTCGACTGACACTAGACCTTATGTTAGATGCCCAAGGGACGATTAAGTCTGATTTGGTAGAAGGCAATTTCCGACTGGACAAAGGTTTTTGAGAGTTTTAGATTTGGTACAGCTTTTAAATAAACAAGAGTTTTTGCCAGGCCCGTCAAAGGTGCAGGCAGACTCGCCCATCAAGTTTTCCATGTTGACAAAAAACTTAGATTTGCTTGGTGCAGGAGGCGACATTTTTGAACTTGGACTCAGCCAGGCCCTAGGAACAGTCAAAAAGTCGTCATTTGCTGACTTTAGCACCTCTAAACTCTCTAAAGTGACTCAGCTCACTGGGTTTTCAGATACCGTTTATGCCGAAGCGTACGTTCATGTAAACCAGGTATTTCATATTGTACAGTTTTGTAGTAGAGTTGATTGATAAGTATGCTTGAATATACCTTTAATGGGGAATCGATTTTTGAAAGATGTAAACTAAATTTGATCTTAAAGCATAAATTTAATTCCCACAGTATGACATTGTGTTGGATGTTTTAATCGTTAATCAAACGACAGATACCTTGCAAAGTTGTACCCTGGAACTTGCAACGCTCGGAGATCTCAAGCTCGTGGAGAGACCTCAGTCGGTTGTTCTAGCTCCTTTGGACTTTTGCAGGTTGAATACTCTTGAAAACAACCAAGCCTATATATGTTAAAGATAGAAATCAAGACAATTTCAAATGTTTTCGAGATCAGCTTTCATAACTGCACTTTTTTTAGCATCAAGGCCAATGTTAAAGTCTCATCAACTGAAAATGGCATTATATTCGGTAACATTGTGTACGACGTCACTGGAGCTGTGTCCGACCGTAACGTAGTTGTCTTGAACGATATTCACATCGACATTATGGATTATATTGTCCCAGCCTCATGTACAGAGGTTGAGTTTCGTTCAATGTGGGCAGACTTTGAATGGGAAAACAAGGTAACCCTTGCATTAAAATTCAACATTTTCTGTTTTTGTTGAGCTGATTACACCATTAGGTATCTGTGAACACAACTCTAATGGATTTGAGAGAATATCTGATTCACTTACTCAGATCAACTAACATGAAGAGTCTTACCCCTGACCAAGCTCTACAAGGAGAGGGTGGATTTTTGGCTGCCAATCTTTATGCCAAATCTATTTTTGGCGAGGATGCTCTTGCCAATGTTAGTCTAGAAAAAAATCTTTCAAAACCTGATGCACCCGTAACTGGTATGACATTAAAGTAATTTATATTTTGGTAAGTGTGCTTTCTTTAAGAAAAGAATTTATTATAGGACATATTCGAATTCGGGCCAAATCACAAGGTAAAAGTTATATAATGAATTTTTAAAAATTAAGTGGTAAATCGATTTTATTACAGGAATGGCCCTTAGTCTTGGAGACAAGATTAATTCTAGTCAGAAAACAAGGTACCTTTAGATATTTTTATTTTTTTTAAGTCTCATTTTTCATGAAATTCCACAATTTTACAGATCAAAAAAGCATTTTGTGGCACAGGGATGAAAAAATACCCTGGCTTCACAACGGCGGCACGCTTTCATTTTCTTTTCTCGCACGATGTTGTCTTATTAAATGATTTCTATTTCCAACCATGTAAAAATATAATTTTCAGAAGAATTGGCAACATTCAAAAGGTAGGATGACAACTCATTTAATGTTACTGAATTGGATGTGATAGCAAAAAAGAGTATTGTGAATTTTTTGGTATATTTAATTAACGGGTTGCAATTTAAGAATCGCGAGTTTCTTACTTTAAATCCTTTTTCATCACTACATTTATTCAAAGACAGCTTTAGCTGAAAAAACTGCAGGCACACTTTTTACCCAGAACAATTTTTTGTTCTCTAATGCTGTGTAAGTGATCACGTAATCGCCATCTTGGGGAAGAGATGCAGTGTCTGGCCAAGACCAGAACACAACAAGCTAGATAAATTGACCATAATGTTAGAGCTGAGTTATTACTATGTACAACTATATTCATTCACAAACCTTTTCCCTGGCTCTAGCCTTTGATTGTGTAATGGAGGACCTCGGGGTGTCTAGATCACATTTCATGTATTTCACATGCTCTGTCTAAAAAAATAATCAGAATATAAGAAATCATCATCCAAATATGTACAATCCACCTTTGGAGAACAAAAAATTAAGCCACCGTTTTTTAAATATGGGTTCAGTCATTTTTCAACCAATCTGAAGAAGATACTCCTTCATCCTTATTTTTAATTACTATACCCTAGACTACAGTATCTCTAAAAGGTCTACATGTTAAAGTTTTATTAAGCCCTTTTGTATATTTACCTTCTGAACTCTTTTGGTATAAAATTATTATTGCTAAAATGTAGGTGATACCATTTCCTTATCATGATGGGTGGATGGTCAGTAAATCCAAGCTTTCTTCAGCTGACTGATACATAAAAAGGGGTTGGAACATCTGAGAGGTCAAAGGCACATGACTGAGAATCAAGATCTCATGATGTGGGCTCAAACCCCGGCCATGCGAGAAATTTTTCAACCCCAGGATTGAAAAAAAATCAACAAGGCATCCTCGGTCAGGGTAATAATCTGTCTATGGCGGGACTGTTAAAATGGTGTTGAATGCGCATTTACATCGGATGAGTCTAAACTGCACAAGGTTTCTTGCTAGTCCTTTAAGTCTGCATTTAACTGTATAAAAATGGGCCTTTACCTCTTCTTCATCCCAGCTGAATTCCCCAGCCAAACCATTATTGCTGGAGAAGCGGACTTGAAGGGCAAAACCTCGAAAAGGTGGGACACCTTCCAGCTGTGGAATCATTTATGACTGAGTAAATTCACCAATACTAACAAAAAGTTTTTTGAGTTACTGTTAACATAAGAGTTTCTTCAACAACCACTGTGGACAAGGTGTAGGGTGAAGTCCTGTTACTTGGAGAAGCTTTGTGGGCTGATTTGGAAGGGACCAAATTGTCGCAAGCTTTCGACGGGGCCCCACTGGGATAGGTAAAGGCCCATCCCACTAGAAAACTTAAAATAAAGTAGAGTATTTCTTTTTTCATGTTGTCTAAAAGTCAACTTCATTTCTTTACTTTTGGCTTTTTCATATCTTCTTTGGGTATTATGTAACCAACAGGTTTTGTTTGGTGCAGTCCATGGAGAAGAATCAAGAAAAAAGGAGCGTTGAAGTGAATAAAATAAATTTTCACTTGTAATCTATTAATTGTAACTCTGCTCTTTTTCGCAGAACAGCTTTTTGTTCCCAGAGCGTACAACAGCTTTCACAGTATAAAAAAAGGCCTAATACATCTGCCATCCTTTGGGAATAACGTGGAGTATGAGACAAACCCAGTGGTTGTGGTGCTCTGCAGATTCCTAGGTGTCTGCACGGTAAAAAAAAATCTGCCGTTTTCTGCTATTTGCTTTAATAAATTGGGGACATAGAAATAAAGGCGAAAAACAGAAAACGGGAGAAATAATAGATTTATGTACTGTGATAATGTGGGGACATAGAAAATGGAAGACTTTTTTACCGTGTGTACAAATTAAAATGAATCAGTTTATGGGTCTATGAGTATAGAGTCTTCCAATATAAATGTATGGAAGCATTTGATTTCCAGGTGGGATACTGCAGATTTTGTCTGCCACAGTAAAAAAAGTTTACAAAATACTACGGAGTAACCTGTGACTTTTCTCAACTAAGGTAGTATTTAAGAGAAAGACATAGTATTTCAACTTTTTGAGCAGATAGCTTTTTTGTAGAAAAGAAAGAAAAGCAGAAGGTTTTTTTGTTGTATCTTGCTAGAGTTGTAGTATTTTGTAGCATAAGGTTAGTAACTTGTAGACTTTTTTTACCATGTGGTGACAGGAGTCATGGGGATCCAGTTAGCTGCAGTGACTTGTCAGGGACTGTGCTTTACTTTCTTTGGTTTAAGAGTTAAAGGTGCATATACACGTCTGTTTTTTTCTGGAGGTATTTACAGATTCTGTGACTGTTGACGTTTTTTTTCACACAACCTCCACATTTTTTTCTGTAAGAATGAATGTACAGGTTTTTTTCTGTGAAGAGTGTGCAGATTTGTTTTGATTTTTAGCAGAGGCGGACTTGACAATTTGTTTTGATTTTGAAGAGGGGCTCCCTGAATGGTTCACTTTCTCCAAATTTGTTTTGCTGTCAAGTCGCACAACCAAAAATCAAAACAATTATGCACACTCTTCACAGAAAAAATCTGTAAAGGTTGTATGAAAAAACACTTAAACTGTCCCGAAAAAAATGTCAACAGGCACAGAATACTCCAGAAAAAAACATACGTGTTTATGCACCTTTATGGGACCAGAGTCAAATGTTATGAGGCCATTCCCAAACACATATCCCAACTGTTTGCCGTATTCTAAATTAAAGTTATGATATACTGATTTCTAGGCTTAAGGCAATCTTCAGCTTGGTTTAACAGTAGAAAGTATGTCACAATTAATCTTGAGACTGCAACAGAAACATCCCTAAAGTGAAAAATTTGTATGCGCAGTCAAAATAGATTGCCACATTCAGTTTTAATATGCTTCATTTTTTTCATTCATCAACCCACGAAACGTGGGGCTGGTGGTTACCATCTCGAGAGGTTTTTACTCCGACAAGATAGTAGTCAGGGCTGAATTGAAACACCACTGGCTGTTTAGTATACGGGACTTGGTTTCTATCCCTGGTATCTGTGCTGAGGGACTAGGGTAAAATGTTTGATATTGCCAGTTCCACAGCTCAAGAGTCACTGCTGTCAGCTTAAGTCTATGCTGGAGTATCACTGCTCACAGTCCAGCTCACAAAATGTGATGGAGTATTTTCCAATCCAAAAGGTTCGGTATTTTGGAATAGTGGTGAGTCCTCAGCACGTGCCATCCAGTCGAAAGCAGAGGGGGAACCTCTTCCAAGATAGACTCCTCATTTTTTCTTTCAGATGACCCCAACATGTGCCATCCAGTCGAAGGCAGAAGAGGAACTTGATAAATTAAATCTGATAACTGATTACTGATCTAAAGGTTTGACTTTGTTTTTTTTGCTACTCACCCTCTTTTATGGAATTACAATCCCTGACTTGAGAAAGTTTAAAAGAAACTCACCTTGGTCTACAGAGATCAAGTTGGGACCCACAAGATTTCAAGTCAAGCCTTTCAAAGTTAGTGCATCATCTAACCTCCCCCTGACTGTTAAATTTAGCTTTTATGTAGAGAGGTTGGGTGATCAACTCTCACTTAACCATGAAGTCAAAAAAACGTCTTCCATAGATTTGAGCGTAAAACGTCGCGCGGGTGAATTTGACTTCCACAGATTGTTTACAAAATTTGAACTAAATTTGATTCCTCTTCCATTCATCTTTATTTAAGTCTGACCAAAATTACTGAGAGAAAACTTTAACAAGACCTTATAGTTTGAGAAGATGAGAGTGTAAACGACATTTAAAAAAAAACTTGAATTAAAGTAGCAGATTAGTGATTGTCCAAAAAAACTTGAAGCAAAAGGCTGAAACAATGGAGCCTAGTTTTGTGCAGTTTCTGAGACTTTTGGGTTTCTCACTGCAAGAAGAAAGTAATTCGAAACAAATACTTTCTTCAGATTTATTTATTTTGCCAAATAAGGACGCTTTCCAAAAAGTAAGAGCTCAAAAGATAATTTCTGTATTTTAATGTTTAGGCTCATTTCTTCTCATACCTTCAGATAATTTACTTCCTCTTTCAAACATTCGATCCTGAAAAGTGTACCAACGAATTCCGTGACTGTTGGCCCATTATCGAGAAAAAGCAAGAGGCTGAGTTCAGGCGTTGTGCTTTTTCTTGGTACAAAGATCTACAGGTTATAAATATTATGTTAATTTGTAAAATTGCAGCAATTTTAATTAGAAGCATTTGTAATATTAGCTATTTTTTAATAAGTATGAGAAAAAAATCATCTTTCTCATCCAAAAGTTACATAAGTGTATTTTTTAGGCAGAAAACCCTGAGCATCTTCCTCAAATTACTCCGTCATTGTTTCAAAGCCCTGGAGGAAGAAAGTTTCTTCACTTCATTTCCTGTTTTGTCAGATTTGTAGCCTTACATCAAATCAAATGTCATAGTGATAACGAAACTGTTTGGAATATCAATCCTAATAAAATACGGTATTCGTATTTAGTTGCTGTTCCAATATGTTTCTTGGATTTCAGAAGCTTTAATGTTTGTATAGGCCATTGAATCGATTGGCCCTTAAAGTGCTTCCTAGTCTCATACGTGAAAACAACGATATATCACGACAAATATTCAAGGAAAATGTTGAAAACCAAGCTCAGGGGCAGGTGAAATTATAAAATCGTTAATTCCGTGACAGATTTAAGACAAATAAACAACATATTTCTGTGACCAAGAAATTGAAGCTCACACTACAGTATGTAACTTTGCAGGAGCTTTTGGATTCAATGACTAACAACTACCGAGAAGTCAAGAGCAAACTCAAGGTACTGATGGGAACCACAGAACTTAAAGTGCATGGAATTGGTATGTAATTGATTATTGAGGTTATGGTATTGCTCTGTGAAGTTGTAAAATCATAGGCTGTTTCCAGTACAACATTTAAATAAATAAAAAAATTTCAGCTTTTCCAGCAAACAGTTTAATTTTTATTCTAGACTCATCCAAAGCATTGGAGGATCACATAAAATTGCTGTCTGAGGAATGTAAAAAGAAGCAAGCACTGGCTCAGGGACTGCGAAACAAGTTAAACAAGGCAAGTTTTCTTTCTTCTGACCCTTTGTTAATTTTCAAGTAAATTTTATTAGCTGAGAAGCAAATGCTGACATAAGAATTTTGTTACAGGTGTTTGAAGAATTATCACAAAGCCTTGCGGAAATTGAATCTGTTTTGAACCGTGAGCCCGACGAAGCGTGCCTGAATGTTCATTCAGTTTCATCCTCTCAAGATAAAGACCTTGGAGACATTTTTAAAAAGCTCATTGACCGAATTCTGAGTACAGAATCAAATATGGTTGTCTTTAAAAAAAGCAATGACTCTGAAAAAGCTCTTGAAAAAATCAGTAATGTTAGGGATCATAACAAGCAAATATTGGCAAAGTATGCAAGTATGAAGTTTCAATTGGTAGGTAGCTTTTTTAAACTTTCAAAATATTGAAATATTCAAGTCACATTAATTTTTTCAAGATTGAAAAAATCCTTCCTTCTCTTGAGAAATTGATTTCAGAGCGTCGGTCTTTAGTAGGCTCAATAGACTGGCATAAGGTAATGTCAAAAGTTTTTTTGAGATGCAGCCTAATGGATTTAAACACTTTCTTCATTTTTAGTATGTTCACTTAATAAGTACTTAATACTTTTTTAAAATGTAATTAGAGTATTAGAGGCGTTCATTTCGACAAAGAGATGCAATTTGCTGTTCCTCCTTCTCCTGGAGTACAAGTTATGGGAGAATCTCGAAAAGGGATTACTGCAAAGTCATTTTTATTGGAATCTGGTGATATTACAAAATTAGTCAATCCATCTGTAATAAAAAAGAGTGAGCCCTCAACAATGCATTTCCAACCGGAATCATCCTGGTAATGTTTATATGTTATTACATTTATGAAATATATTGCAAATAGCTCCCTCTCTAGTTTGGAGTCTTCCAAAACAACTGAAAACAAGAGTTCAAGTGATACCAGCGATCGATTTGTCATTCAAGAATCAGCAATATCAAGGTACCATCGTGCAAAATCTTAATATTAATTTGCTTTTTTAATGATATCTCCAAAATTGTTTCTTTATCATAAAATATTTTAAAGATCCAAAAAGGTAACTCAAGATGAAGAGAGTAAATCATCAGTCTTTAGCCCAATACTGTCGAGCAGTAGGTTTGAGCCGCCTATGGGTCATTTTCAAGGTGAGGTTAAGTGTGCTTTCAAAGAAGTAAAAGTTATTTACTTGAATCCTTTTATCGGCATTCACTTTCTAAGACTAATGAATCGGTGTTTAAACTTTATCCAGGGTTAACAATTAAAGAGAAGTTGTCGAATTCTTTTCTATTCTCGGACCCTGGAGTTGGTCCTGGCAAAGTTAATTCTGAAGACTATGCCACTCCTGATTACGACGAGAGAGAGGCAAATATTTTGAGATCAGAAGTTCTTAAGTTTCAACCTTTTTGCCTTTCACCCAGTATAATGGCCAAAAGCCCGCCAAGTAGAAGGGACAGTGGACTGATCGAGGTTTGAAAATTATAACGATGGAACATGCAATTTTTTTACATAACCTTAACTTTTTAGTTTAAGCGCCGTTTGGATCAACCTGTATTTGACGATTTATCTCCTTGTGACTCAAATCAGAAAATCATGTCTCGACTCAATGACCTCATGTCAACCCTTTCTTTTTCACCAACTCACACCCTTTTGTCTGACGAGTTTGACTCTTTCATGCAGTGCGATCTTGTCGACGATTGATAAAATCGGATGGGTAGAACTAGAATTTTATTGAAATGTTAAATTTTAACCTATAAAAGATTTATTAACTTTTTTGATTATTATAGCTGTTTTCATCTTAAATCAAAAAAATATATTCGGTTGAAATTTTCTTATATTATTACAGACCATTTAAGGCTTTTGCTCTCATAGTTGACCTGGTTCGGTAGTTAGAACGCAGTCCTCAGTTGGTGAGTTTAATTGTTCCTGCCGAACTGTTCAGAAATGACACACTCAACGAGCACTATTATCAGGTTTTGTGATAAACATTCCTATTTTCTTAGAGCACTGTGCGAGAAACATGACGTTACTTTAAAATTACGTATTGGGCAATTTTAGATGATTTTGAATGTTTATTCTCATAAATATTCTTCATCACAAAGAAATATTATAAACAAAAAAAGGTAGTAAGGTTGAGAAACTGTTTTCGATATTCTTGAGTGACTTCAAAGTGTCAGGTTTTGACTGAACTACCATGGTGTACAGCACCTCAGGTAAATAATAAGTATTCATATTTGAGTATTCGATGACAAATCAAACAAAGTTAAAAACTTTTATGTATGTCTGACATGTTCCAGATGGACGTATTCTCGATCAACGTCCATGGAGCGTGACCTATTTTCGAGATTTATTGCTCGGAATACTAAACTTTTTCACACTTTTTTTCTCAACAATGTTCGATCCAAATTCTTCAAATGGAAGCAATTCATCTTCTTCAAGTAGCAGGCAAGATATTTTCAATTGTTTGATTAGAAAAGTTCCTTGAAGCCAATCTTGTAGTTAAAACATAAAATGATGATTTGTCCTATAATTCAAACAACTGTAACTTTGTTTGAATCTTGTTAGTTCAACATTTATCATTTTTCAGGCAAGGATATGGCCGTGGGCCTCCCCCTTTCCCTAGACGACGCATGGGAGGGTTTGGAGGTACAGGAGGAATTGCTCCACCTCCATGCGCACCTGGGGGAGGATGAGGTTAACTAAGCACTCTGCAGACGTTTCAGAAACTCTGTAAAGTGTTGAAAAATTTGTCAAATCATGTCAGCAATCTTCTGAAACGTAATGACGTCCCTAGAGTCAAGCTCAAGTTGCCCTCCTGTAAGACTGATGTTTTCTAAGAAGATTTCTGAAAATATCTTTAAATGTAACATCAATCATAGCATTTTTTGTATGTTTACTTGATTAACTGAAGTTGGAAAATAATTTTGTTTACTTGACAGATTTTTTTCTAGAGGTCATTATTTCCTTACAATGTGGAAAGAAAACGTTCAAAACAGTTCCACCCTCATCTGGAAAGACAATCTTATTACTCACTTAGTTCCTCTCAGGCCTGAGATAAGAAGATGATATCTCAGGAATGAAAATAGACTCCTGTTACAAGAGGTGGTACTCATGACTGAAACAAAATGTGAACCCAAAGATATCAGCCTTATTTCTGATGTTATGACCTATATACGCTAAACTTGCTCGAATGCAAAAAGGCAGCTTCCATCTTTGAAGAAAAGTCCTTCCAAATCATACAAAAAGACGCATTTTGTTTTAGATGGTGAGATTCTGACACGTGCAACCCGGTCAGATGTTTTTTTTCAGACACTGACAGCACGCATCACTAATCCTATATGACACAACTTTTCTGCTCAGATATAGGAAAGTATGCCTCCATAAAGCTTAAAATTATTTATCGAAATGTTTGGGCAAGATTAACTGATAAAATAAAAAAATTTAATTTTTGTTTTTATTATGTGCGAAGGTTTTTTTCTTGCACGCACAGATATATAAGTGCATACGTTTCTATTTATGTATCTATGGATTCAGCTCGATCTTTGTTTTTCACCCACCATCCGTGGCTCACATGAACATTGCAGAGAACACAACTAATACTTCAGAATGAGAAAATAATCTGAATCAGTATCATATATCCAAAAATCTTGAATCTAACTTAAAATTGATTTAGAAATGTCTGAAGCGAGTGACACTCTCTCAAGCTCCTCAACTGAAGATCTTCCAACAGTAAGACAACGAATAAAATCAAAAGCAAAGAAAAAGAATCACAAGTTACTGCTAGAAAATGGAAACGCCTCAGGTCTCTCACTTCAACTTTGAATCTGAAATATTAACTTTTTACCTAATGTATTTTTTTAGAAAAACCCTTAAAAGGACACTCTCCTTTGAAGCTAATTTCAGGTTTGATTCCTATAATTTTAATTTAAGTTTGTGTCAACTACTTAACTCTATATATAATTAGATACGAGTTCAAGTTCTGGAGTGGCAGGCGATGAGTCAGCAGGAGACCTGGCTGCAATCACACCTGTTAGAATAAAAAGACGAAAAAAGAAAAAGAGACAAACGCCAACAGTTTTTAACGATGATGATGACGTAGAAACATCAAAAAAAGTAATAAAAACATATCGATATGATGCCAAAGTTTAAATTGCTTATTTTACTAGGTCATAGATATTGAGCTTGCACTGGTCTCCTTGTTAGACGATCCCAAGGGCGGTCTCGAAAGATTGAAAAATCTTGGTAACTTTTCATTCGAGTGGGCAAGATTGATAAAATGAGAACTTTTTTCTTTTCAGCTGTAACTGAAGACGGACTGGTGCATGATTATTTAAGAAGGAAAGTTTGGCCCAAAATCTTAGGGATAAACATTGTAAGTTGCAGCATGTGATATTCATATCAAAAAATATATCTATATTCAGATATAAAATCAATCATATCTTTGATTAGATTTTAATAGTGATAAATTTAAATTTGAAGACTTTTTTTCTTTGAATCTTCAACAAAAAATTGGTTTTTTTAAAATTATTTACGGATACTTTTTTAAATAAAATACCACCGTTGAATCCTTTTAGTTTGAGACTGAAATTCATCCATCACAAGAGGAGCTTGAGGCCAATAAATTTTTCAATCAAGTTGTTCTAGATGTAAGTTCAAAGCCTTTTTGATTTTATTTACTCTTTAAGAGAGTATTTTTCTCAGGTAAACCGTTCGTTGAAGCGATTTCCTCCTGGAATAGCAGAAGTTGATAGGCCTATGTTGCAAGTAATTTGAACAACGAAAAATTCAAAATAAACTTTTATTGATAATCTTTTTTAAGGACCAGCTAACGAGGCTTATAATTCGCGTTTTATCAAAACACCCTGAGTTACATTACTATCAAGGTTATCATGATGTTGCAATCACTTTTCTCCTCGTCGTTGGAGAGCAACTCGGCTTTCAAATTGTTGAAAAACTGTCAGCTGGGCCCTGGCTCAGAGAATTTATGTTGCCAACAATGGACAGAACGAATTATTTGCTCCAGTTCATTTACCCCATCGTGAGTCAAAGTGTACAAGAATTGTAAAGTATTTTGTTGTAACACTTTTGATGTTTATTTTTAGCTTTCACGCGAAGACACCGAGCTTTACGACTTTTTGTGTACAAGTGAAGTTGGGACAATTTTTGCTCTCCCATGGCTCATTACTTGGTACAACGATTCATTTTTTTTAAAGAAAATCCTAGGCCTATTATATAACTTCAATTAGGTTTGGTCACGTCCTTCCAAATTATTCAGATGTGGTCCGACTGTACGACTTTTTTATGGCCCAACCTCCACTCATGCCGGTAAAAAATATTTTTAAATGAACTTCACGACTCGTTTTAATGCTTGAAATTCCACTCTCTAGGTTTATTTGGCCACTGCAATTGTGCTTTTCAAGAAGGTAAAATCCTCTATGGAATTTGAAATTGATTACTGTAAAAATTAGGTTTTTTATGTTCCCACAGGATGAAATTCTGGCTGACGAATGTGATATGGCCACAGTGCATTCGATCCTAGCAAGGTAAGTATTTTATTTATTTTACTTTCTAAACTTGCACTTCTTCCAGGTAGATAATTTCACTTTTTGATAGCATCACAGCAGTTAAATTTTACATAACCAAAATGACAAAATAGCTTTTTTCCTCACAAGGATACCTGTCGATGCACCATTCGAGAAACTTTTGAAAGTAGGTTTAGAGCTTTACCAAAGGTAATTTTTTCAATTTAAGGCTAAAAATGTGATAAATTACTCTCAATCGCTGATTCCTTTACACGAAAGGTACCCTCCACTTGATCTCGAGGCAGAAGCTGCAGCTCATATAAAGCGTTTGCAGGATGAACACACCACCCGACGAAACGCAGTCATAAAAAAATATGCAAACCTTAACAAGCCTATATCTAATGGTACAGGAGCAAGTAAGTTGGAAAATTATTATGGAGTATTTGAACAAAAATTACAAGTGCCTGAACTCTCAGCATATGGATGGAGCATGAAAAAGGTTCTTTTTGTAACAGCACCAGTTGTGATTGGAATATTGGTGTTGAAATATCTTCACTCTCAGGTAATGAAAACTTATTCATTGAAAATTTTTTTTGAAGAGCTAAATTATTTAAACAAATTTCTCAGGTTGGAGGATCAGTCGAAATTCGGTGAATTTTGAAAATAAAAAAATGACGCGATTGGTTAATAAATCAAAAGATTTTGTTTCATCCGATTTTATGCTTAGCTGAGTGCTAGTTGGAACTCTGACTTAATAGTGGCGAATTCAGAATTTACATATGATTAAACACTGCTGGAAATTATTGAATGTTCTTGTAAAAAAATCAAAAGTTTAATAAATAAATAAGTAATTTTATGTATTATTAGGAAAATTGTCCAGGAACACACCCTTAATATTAAACATTTGGGGTTACTTTTCGTTGCCTGAAAATCATGAATACTTTACAATTTCTATTCTATTTAGAATGTAAAGAAAAATTTGTAACATTATGGTAAATCGAGGTGACGAGGTGAAACTTCAAGAAATAAGACCAATGAGATACTAACTGAATGTTGCCCAGCAACAATGTTGAAAAAAGGTCAATCCCCGGCGACCCATGCCAGCAATATTGCAAAAGAAATCAACAAGTCACTCTCAGTCAGGGTAATAGTAATCTTCAGTGACCATAAACTTCTATGGCGGGACTGTTATGAAGGTGTTGGTCGTGCATCAACATTGCCTGACTGCACGAGGTTATTACTATTATTATTCCAAAATTAGGTTATGTTAGGTTGGGTTAGGCAAAACGACATGGTATCCTTTCAGGAAGGATTTCACCTAGCTGCAGGCGGTCTGCACAATTGATCATTAAGAAGGTGATCAATTTATTTTAATCTCTTTGAGTTGGATTGAAAGGGAAATATTGAAATTGATTCTAAGTTAAAAGTAAAAGAAATCAAAATATAGTAAAATACGTGAACCTAATTTTACTATAATATGGATGACAATAAGCTTTTGACAAAATTGGAACTATACCCAAAAATAAAGTATTTTCTGATTGCTAAACTACGGGAACTGTAAGAGACCTTGAAAGGACTGCTGGAACTACAGAACGCCTCATGACTGCGCAAAATTCTTGAGGCATCAGCCCAGGATCGATGGCTCTGTACAACCATCCTAGATGTCGACCACAACGGCTGCAACGACCGATTATCCATTCGTAACTGAGTAGAATTCACGTTAGTCTTTTGAAATTCAAGAAGAAATCAATCAAAAAAATATCTCTACCCTGGAAACCAAGTGGCCTCAGATGAAGGTGGACCTTCAGGTAGCATAGCTGTTTGGCTGTAAACTGTCACGACCTCAAACATGCATCCACCTAAAAGATCCGACCAAAAGTGAAATTAAAATTATCTCGAATTTTCAGTTGCTTTATTTAAACCTGGGTTTACATAAGTAGACTGAGGGCCTTCAATCGACATCGTAAACATTGACTCACTTTTAAAAACTTCGGAGCCACAGACCGAGCATTCATATGATTGATTCTTAGTCTAAAATTTAAATTGAATTTTTATGAAGTTAGTTGTCCGGAGAGTAGAGAAAAGGACTCACTTCTTTGAAAAGGCTCAATCCATATCGTAGCCTTTGAACATCGCAACTGAGGGAGAGAATGTTCAGCTTGTCAATTCTTTTTGGAAAGTTAGTACCTATCCAATACGACATCGAATATGGATCCTTTGGTATGTTAGTCTGAAACAGAGTTACATTAAAATAATTTAAATTTGATAATATTTGAATGTATGGAATAGCAAGCTCACTCCACTATGTGACGCACGACTTGCAACCTCATCACGAGCTTCTCTTAACAGTCTCTCTTTGTCATACATCTCAAAGACAAATGCAGGCCAAGGTGTAAATACCGAAAAATTAATAAGTCTCCTATTTGATTCAAAAAAAATTTTTTTCCTCCAGCGTTACTGTAAAAGTAATAAAATTCGCTTTGCAGACCTTTTGTTTTCATTTTGTGATTCCTTTGGCAATTTTATGAATTTCCTCAAAGAATTGGGCCTTATTTCTTCCTTTATTTCTAGGAGACTTACATCGGGCAATATTCTAGCAGTGCACATTGCATTGCTGGAATTCAATTAAAATAACCTTTTATAAGAGTGCTTATAGTAAATGTCATCAAATTGAATTTACCCATCAGAGTCTCTTCTGATCTCTGCAGAAGTGAATCGTTGATTTATAACAGCTTTCAAACTTACCCCAACGTCATTTGTCATTTCAATTATGTCAGCAGTTAAACCCAAAATTTTATGGTCTTTGGGGAAATGAAAACTGAAAAAAAGGGATAGGTTAAGGCAGTCAACTTAAACTTTACAATGAAGATGACTCACAATTTTAAATCTTTTTTTCTTGGCCTGTAAACTATTCCAAAAGTCTTGAGTCCCTTGGCAATAAGTTTTCTGATCACTGACAATCTAATTGACTGAATAAAAAAATTAATTTGAATTAATGGGATTAATACCAAATAGATTGTTTGAATTTGAACTGTTCGTGTTCCTACATCATAAATATTAAACGGTATGATTTGGCCTGGCATGGGAACATCTTCAACTCCATCAATAACAAAAAGGTCCACTTCTTCATTGGCTTCGAAAAGAGTACTTCCTGGATTTGCAGCTAGTAGGCTACCCATGTACTGAAAAAATTGGCTGGATTTAATTTGATCTTCATTCGTAAAACACTTCATTACTTACAGTGTGACGTGCCGAAAGGTCAATATCATACAGTCTAGATCCAGGGTTAGGTTGCTCTGGTTTAAAAAAAACAACGATTATCTTATGCATCAGATTTTTTTTGCCACATAAATGTACCCTCTGCAGGTTGCTGGATAAATTCAAGATTTTCAGATTCATCGTAGCTGTCATCTTCGTCACTAAAACTACTTGACTCTTCTGGATCACTCATAATGATTGTTAAAGAATAATTCTTTAAAAATTAAATTTTTGTTTAAGTAATTTTGTGAAACCCACTTTGAAGTAAATTAAACAGTTTGAATTAAAGTCTAAAAATAAATAGATTCGAAATGTTTTGTTTTCTGCCATAATTCGTAAACAGGAATTAATGAGACGTCTGTAAACAGTCTTTGCCAATGGCGCAAAACAAGACTTGTATTACAAAACTATGAATAACTTCTAAGAATTAAAAAGTGCAAAATACTGAGGATCTGATTGAACACACCATCTGCACAAACCCGAAAGTTCTAAAAAGAAACTACACTGTTGAAAATGGTTGAACATATTTTTATTTAAGAATATTAGAAAATGAATTTTCTTCAAGCCTTGAGGGCAGGCATAAGATGAAGTTGACCAAATGTGGGTAACTCGTCGTTGGTGAAAAGTCTTCGTTCAATTCCTTCTTTAGTGACAATTGCTATGCGACAGCAACCACCGCTGCTGCCATCACGATTAATGGCCAAAGTTACACATTGCTTGACCTGAATATTTCACAACATATTTTCAAAATTGCAAATTTTAAGGGCTAGAAAAATGGTACCAGCTCGACACACTCTTCCTTGCTCATTCCTGGGCGGTAGCTTGCGTCCATGAAACCATAAAGGTAAGTACTTCCGGAACCGGCGATCGCAGCTTTTTGCCTTACTAGGGCACCTCCAAGCGGAACAGAGTAGACCTTTGTTGCAGAAAAAAATATTTCGATTCATTAATCACCTTTGCAAGAATGTAATGTTCAAAGTACCTGTCCTCCTTGGTATTTGTCCCACCCAGCAACTAAGATTCCAGCAACAAGCTTGTCAATAATAAAAATCAATGAATATTGGATTGATAAAGCAAACCTTTAGGTCAATAAACTACCTGATCACGGTATTCATAACAAATACGTCTAAATATGTGTGCCGCAGTGTGAACCTTAGACTGCTCACCCTGATTCACCTCAAGCCATCCGAGTTGAGATTTAACCACATTCGTGACAGCCTGAGTGTCAGCAGCAGAACCAGACCTTAAGAATAGGCACAATTAATGGTTTGAAAAGAAACTATAGAATGAAGCCATTTCATCCT
>Ga0194133_10003857_pt1 | contig 20806 bp, 15 predicted proteins | sample TA2KigOf40mmetaG_FD_155448 | JGI IMG/M metagenome (GOLD analysis project Ga0194133, IMG submission 155448) | Freshwater microbial communities from Lake Tanganyika, Tanzania - TA2015055 Kigoma Offshore 40m | ecosystem: Environmental > Aquatic > Freshwater > Lake | place: Tanzania: Lake...
CCCTGGCGCCAGGCCACCTCCTCGGGACAACCCACCTTGAGGCCCTGGCGGTGCTCCAGGGTGCGGATGTAGCTGCTGGCCTCGTGCAGCGAGTCGCAGGTGCCCGTATCGAGCCAGGCCATCCCGCACCCCATCAGCTCCACCCGCAGCTGACCTTCACTCAGATACATGCGATTGAGATCGGTGATTTCCAGTTCACCACGCGGCGACGGCACCACCTGCCGCGCCCGCTCCACCACGGTGTCGTCGTAGAAATAGAGACCGGTAACGGCGTAGAGCGAGCGGGGCCGGGCCGGCTTCTCCTCAATGCTGAGCACCCGCCCGTCGTCGGCGAATTCCACCACGCCATAACGCTCCGGGTCGCGCACCGGGTAGGCATACACGGTGGCGCCGTAGCCGGAGGCTTCCGCGAAAGCGCAGGCGCTTAGCCGGGAAACCCGTGAAACCACGGAAGCCCTGCATGGCAATACAGGCGTACTATGAAGGGATCGGCGCTGGTGCGGGCTCGCTACGGAGATGTCAGATGTTGAAGGCCCTCCTGGGCAACCCGATTCAGTGCCGCTCCCTCGGCTGCTGGATCGTCAGGGATGGTCAACCCTTGTGGCCGGTTCCCTGCTGCTGCTGATTTCGTTCACCACCAACTACGGCGATGACAACCCCTCCCGCTCCCGCAGACCCCCGGCCGCTGTCGCGCTCGGAGTGGGTCTCCACCTTGCCGCCCAGGCGGCGCTTGCTAGCGACGCTCAACTGGCGTCCCGTTTACGACATCGAGCAGCGAACGAGACAGCTGCGGATCGAAGCGCTCTAAAGCGAGAAGCGCACGAAGCAGCTCGAGAGCGAGTTCGAGCAGAGAGAGCTCGAACGGGACAAGCGCTTGAAGCAGCTCGAGATCGAGAACAGGCGGCTCGCCGAGCTCGAATCCAGAATGGATGCCTTGCTGCTCAGTGCCGATTCCAACTCGCAGACACCTCCCGCAACCGGCTCCAACTGAGTGAAGCCCTGGCGGTGATGCTGGAAGAGCTACGGCCGCCCAGCACGCAGGCCTGAACAGGGCTCCAATGTCTGATTCCCTGCGCTGACTCCAGGATTCAGGCCCATCTCGATGGGTTCAGCGCCGATGGCGAATGGCTCCAGGGCTGGGCCCATCAAGTTGGCCAGCCGATCACGATCTGGTTGCACAGCCAGCCTGCGTTGCCGCCCGTGCCTGTGCTCTGCGTGCAAAATGAAAGTCGAGCCTTCTCCGAAAGCGCTGTAGGCGTATGATTGCTGACAGATTATAGTTAATGTGTAAAGCTCTAGGCTAAATATGTCGTCATCATGCAATTACCAAGCCCAGAAGTCAGCAGGTTTGCCCATGTAGTCTAGTATTTTTTCGCTGTCATGTTTAAGGTAATTTATTACTTTTTGACGAAGTTTTGGTGGCCATTCCGGCTGTGCGATTAAAGTCCTCCCCTTGTCACCAGCTTCATTAGCCTTAGGGAGAGATCCATTGTCTAAGAGTTTGCCGGCTTTTGGCGAAACACCAAGATGCCGGAGCAGTTGCTTCAATGTCGGTTTAGGATTTTGGATCAAGTCCTCGAACGTTAGGCAAAGAATCTGATCGTCCGGATAATAGGCTCTGAAACGTTCGAGATGTTGAAAATAGAGTGAGCATCCCACGACGAGTCTGCGCAATTTTGCATTGCGCATGAGATAGACGAAGTCGGCTGTCCTCTCGTCGCGACCTCGGAGATGACGCCACTGCGAGACAATTCTATCGAGTGGATGGCGAACGATGTAAATTAGCTTTGCGTCGGGAAGGTATCGATGCATCAGCTCGGGGGTTCGCCGATAGGGATTGAGTAAGCTTGTATACATTGTGCTACCTTCTCCGCGTACAGCTTTATCTTCACCTTGAGAAAAACGAGATCCATACCACTGCCAGCCTTGTTGGTAGCACCTTCCAAAAAACTTAGGTTCTTTGGGTTTGCTAACGAAGCAATCGGGATGCTTTGGCAGGATGTCAGTGAGGGTTGTGGTGGCTGATTTTGCGGCGCCGATAATGATGAAATTAGGTAGGTGGTTTTTGCTGCGCAGGCCTTCAACCTCGCTTTGATCACAGCCATTAAGGCCAGCCTTGATGGCTGCATCTAAACCGGCTTCGAGGCCCATGAATCCAAGTCTTTTCGATAGCAAGAGTTTACAGGTTGAGGTTTGTGCTTATCCCGCCACGCCCTCGTTGCATTGGGGGAGCTTCTGATACAAAGGAATTAGCAACCAGGTCTTCGATGCTGATGTCAGAATAGAAAAAGCCGATATCTCGCTTGTAGCGTTGAGTTGTTTTTTCAATGATCTCTCTACTGTTGAAATAACGGGTTAAATCCTCGGTGCTCTCGCGACGCCTGTTTTTCTCGGGGAACTTACCAAGTGTTGGCAATCCCTCCCTTCGCATTCTTCGTCGCAAGGCAGGCCAGTGGGTGTCGATCTGCTCCAGGCGCCCAATAAATTTGGGTACCAGCTTTTCTCCTGCGCAGAGAATGCTGCTTTGAGGCAATAGATGCACATCTAGCTCATGATCCGCGCAAGAGCAGATGCGGTCTACGAAGTCGGCAAACGGCATATGGCTCCGTAAGCCCATAGCAAGCATGGGCTTTGTGAGTTCAGCATTCTCAATGAGTTTATTGTTGTACGCAGAAACGAGCCTGTCAAAGGGGTTGCGAACAAAACTGAAGCTAAAGTGCGTCCCTCGGTGCCGCCGAGCTTGAAGTGGCGTGATCAACTCCGTTTCTCCATGTGTTGCATCTCGCCAAAAGCTATCCGCTGTCGTACGCATCGATTCATCTGCTGGTGTGGTGAGCAGCTTGCTTAGCGTCGCCTTGATCGAAGAATTCGCTACCTTGGGAACCCGGCCATACATTAGTGGCAGGTTGTGAAACAGGATGAAGTGGTGAGTGCTACTCATGCGGATATGACCTCTGCACCGCGTTGTTGAGTTGTCCATGTTGTCGGGCCGAAGACAGCTTCTTGGGCTGCTTCAAGGCGCTCAAGGGCAAGCCAAGCACCTTCCCCTCCATTTTTATGGCCTTGCCAGATTTCGGGTATGAATGAGGCTTCGGGTGCAAGTTCGTCCAGCTGTTGGAACACCTGCGGCCAGTCTGTTTCCCCCTCCCCAATTTGTAAACCTTCACCGTCTACACCACTGGCATCTGCGAGATGAAGATGGGCCGTAAAGGGGAGAATGTGTTGAAGAAACTCCCTGAGTGGTACGTGAAGGTGATTGCAGGCAAGTTTGGAGTGCGACACGTCGAGGCAGACCCGATACCCCTCGCTTCGGCAGAAATGTTCTATAAATTCGTAATCTACGAACAGATTATGGAAGCGTTGGCCGCCAAAGTGCCACGGGAATGGTGGCATAGTCTGAGGTATTACTTCTACATCATGTGTGCCATTCAGTTTGCTCAGGCTATCAAGCAGATTATCAAACAGTGGCTGGCGTTTGTTCGTGCTGAGGTGACGGCTCTCCGAGAAACCTCCCACATTTGTTACCAGTAATACCCGGTCATCACATTGGAAATACCCCTTGAGTTGTGCTGAAATGCTGATCACGCGCTGGAGTTCTGCGATCGAGTGCTGGCGGTAATCCTCATTTGTGCTGCAGAGATCTAGCGTGTGGTCTCCCGCGAATAGTTCAGGGGCATGCACCACTAGGCCAAGCTTTTGCTGGGGCGAGAGCACTTGTGCAAGATCGACTTCCAGATCTTTGTAACTTAAATGCACCTCGACGAGATCTAGGTTGCTGGCCTGGCTGAAGGTTGTGATGTCGTGGTAGCGAACAGGAACGCCGAATGGCTGCCTGAATCCATAAATTCTGGGACTAGCTGCAGGTGTTTCTAGATCTGAGGGGAAAAACGGTTCCCCAGCCTTTTTTGAGATCGGAAGTCTTTTGCCCACTAGATCGTTGAGACGGTAGGGCTGCAGACCCTGTCCTGGGCTCTTGATGCTCACCATCGCTTCTGTGATTGCAGTCCCTGCCGGGATGGCGCAGTTAGCAATCAGGCTTTTGGCTAAAATTTCGCGATTCATCAGTTCACCTTGACTGATGCTTCGCTCTCCCCCATGCCCCATCGATTCGCGTACGCGACGAATTCCCTGAACCATGTCTGCGAATTCAGAAGGCAGCAGGCTCACCTTGTGGTCATTTCCCTCCATGTTCCGGTCTAGGGTGATGTGCTTTTCGATCACCACAGCTCCAAGTGCAGCAGCTGCAATCGGCACTTCAATTCCCCTCTCGTGGCCGGAGTAACCCACCGGAGCATCAGCGAGCTCTCTTAGCCGTTCGAGATATCGTAAATTCACGTCCTTGAATGGTGTGGGATAGGTTGAATTACAATGAAGCAAAATATAATTTGCATCGCAATTGCGTAGATGGCGGATTCCGGCGCGTACTTCATGCTCTGAGGCCATCCCAGTAGAGGCAAGCAGCGGTTTGCCCGTTGCTGCCAGACTGCTGAGCAGCGCATGGTTGGTAAAATCTGCAGAGGCCACTTTGAAGCCAGGCACCCCCCACGCATCGAGTTTGTTGAGGCTGGCTTCATCCCAAGCTGTGCACAATGGAACAAGGCCTCGGGCTACCGCATGATCGAAGCAGCGGAATAGCTCATCATCGCTTAACTGAAACCTTTCGAGTAGATCAAGAGTGTATTGTGTGCCAAGATCAGATGAGACGTCGTTGCTATTGCCGGCATTGACGTACAGTTGTTTCATGTCACGCATCTGAAACTTGGCGCAATCAGCACCTGTTGCAGCTGCTTCGTCGATAAGCTGTAGGGCTATGTCGATGCTGCCATTGTGATTATTGCCAATTTCGGCAATCACGAACGTGGGTTCTTCGTCTCCGATTCGCCGATCTCCGAGCAGCACGCTGCGCTCTCCAGCTCGGGCTACAGCCACGATCCGACCGTGGCTGTCTAGAATTGGTAATGCCTCAACGCCATCTGAAAGGAGGCTGCTGAGCGCAGAGCTTGAGGCACCTTCAGAAGCGCTGCGACACTTAGGGTTCATCGCTGCTGTGACCGGCTGATTGAGGTCAATGTCGCTGCAGGATGCAATCCAGCGCCGAAAATCGCCGTCACTCATCACCCCTTGGAGGATGCCTGATTCAGAGACGATGAAGATTAATCTCGTTTGATTTGTGGTTATCTTGCTGAGAGCTGACAGGATGCTGTCCTCGGCAAATACAACAAACTGAGTGAAGTTTCTATCGACATAGGCTTTTCGCATGCTTTTCGTCACCTGCTTGAGCACTCCGCACATTCTAGTCTAAGCTTTGAAGCCTGGGCTCAAAGCTAGGCGTAGACGGCGTGCTAAGGGGTTGTTGGTGCGTACCGACCTTAATCGTCTTTTCACGTTGCGATGATCTGGACGGAGCATCTGCGCAATCTCAAGCCAGGCGGCCGCCTCGTCGTATCGGAGGGCCCGGATGGCGCTTTCGGCGCTGAGCCGAAGTTGGTTAAAGCTAACGTTTACGGCATATCCTGGGCTCTCAAGTTCGAATGGTTCATGGGTCTTGACGTCCAGTCGGCTGGATCGTTGGATCGTGTTCAGCAATTGCAATGGTTGATGGGTATCACTGTAGCCCAACCATTCCAGCCACGCTGGGTCGGGCCACGGTAGTTCCGTTTCGAGGCTGTCGAGGTCGGGCAAGCTGTTGAAATGCTTGCACACGCCTGAACCGGTAAAGACGTGCACGCCGGATTCAGGCAATGCTCCGAAATCAGCCATCACCACCGGCTTGCAGCCATAGTCGAGTGCATCAAACAGGGCTGTTGAGGACACTGTGGCCATGAGGCGGGCTTCTTGCAACAGCTCTGGGAGTGGTCTGTAATCGAGGCGGAGGTTGGCTGGTGGGTGTCCGAGGGTGTCTTGGAGTGTTTGGCTGATGTGATAGCCAGCGCGATGGAACGTGGCTTCACCGGGGGCCACTCTGGGTTTGATGAGCACCTCCCAGTCCGGTGAGCGTCGGGCCACTTCGGCCAAGATACGGACCATGCGCTGGCGCTCGGTGCTCGATGCCGGAATCACAACCTGCTCAGCGAACACCATCCGACGGGGTCGGTGTTCGGCAGGCAGCAGAGCCGTTTGGGTTGGGTTGCGCTGTAGGCCTGTCGTTAGCACCGGCTGATCAGCAAAGGGTGTGTCTGCCACCAGGCGCTTCAGGGCTGCGGCATCGCGGGGGCCATTGAGACAGATCAGGTCGTACCCAAGTCGCCAGCTAATCGCCTCTTCAAATCCCACAAGCACAACACCATTGAAGCCGCAGAAGAGAAATGGCTTGCGGGCGCCTGGCATCAGCTGAATAACCTGACGAACGTACGCCAGCATGCTGCCTGTTAAAAACACGCCGATCGCGTCGAAGTGCAGCAACGAAGGGTGACGCAATAACTGGGGCAGCTCAAGTTTCCATAGGTTGCCTAGCGCCCTCGCACGCTCGAGGATGTCAATTGGAGTGCCGTCGCGCGGAATAGCATTAACTGTGATGTTCACTGAAGCCCTGTCTGGAAATCGGGCCAAGGCCTCGCAGGCCAGTAGTTGGCTATCGCTGTCGCCAATCAGCAGCAACTGGAGCGGCGGATCTGTTGCGATTGGTGCCGGTGTCATCACAGGGGGGGCAGAGTCGTCATCAGGCCTTGCAGCACAGATCTGAGATGGGAGGAACCGTCGTGCACTCCCCACCCCATGTGTTCGAGCCAGCGACCATTCACTCGTGGGCGTTCCAGCAATTCGTCGAGGTTCGTGAGAGAATCAAGACGGCCCATTACGCCTGAGCCGAAGAACGCCACCGAGCCTTGATCGGTGCGGATGCCGTGGTCACCGATCACCATCACTGGCCGTCCCCAAGCTATCGCTGTGTAAATCCAAGGCGAGCTCAGGGTGATGCATGCGCTGCAGCGTCCAAGAATCAGAGGTAGATTTTCCTTGGCGCCGATGCTGATATTGCTTGGTAAGCGAGCAAGCTCACTAGGTTTTGTCTCAAGGGGAAGTTTCCCTGCTGACAGTGTGTGATCTGGCTGCACGAGCACACGCCAGTGGGGAGACTCGCTGGCTTTTTCACTAATCAACCGCATTATCCTGCGTTGAGCTCCAGGAAGGTTGGGAAGCCCCTCTTGCGTTAGAACCACCAAGGTGTGTGGGGGTTTGGGTGTATCTGCACCCACCAAGCCTCCATCATCTGGTGACTCAGGCATGAACCAAAACCCGAGTGCCACTGTAGGAACAGGATTCGGCCATAGATGCATGAGGTCACGTGCTTCTTCGATCTGGCGTTGTCCATGCAGGCAAATCAGGTCGCAGCAGAGGCGAGGTAGTAGATCCTTGATGAGTAGGTCACCACTGAGAGGAAATACAGGGCCACTGAACACTGGTGCTGGTTGTTGTCCGTGGAGTTGGCAGATATGACGGTATTCTCTTGTAAAGGCTTCTATTTTATTGGTCGTAATGAACGCGCCAACTGCCTCGGCCTTGGTGATGAGCGGCGAATTCAGTAGCTGATTCAAAGAGCAATCCAATCGAATTGCGTTACTGTTTTCGGGTGGATTTTTTGGGACAGGTAAAGAAACATTATTTTCTTCTTCTGTTGCTACTATAACGCATTCCAATCCCTGCTGGGAGAGCTCTTCGGCCAGGAGCCCGCATGCGTAGACAGCCGCGCATGAATCGGCGATCAGGATAATCATCGGCCGCGCAGGATGTTCTCCAGCCAACTCATTCCCACAATGTGGTCACGCAGTTGCCTGAGCACGCTTCGGGTTCGGTGACGCTTTTGATGGGCAGAACGCGCTCCGCCGCTGGTTAACATACTCGCTCCTCCGTGGGCCAGCGCAAATGTTTGCCATTGCGGGCTACCCCAGCCTGACGTGCTGAGTGCTGGGGATGCATCGGCATAAGAAGTCAAGCGCGCAGCGAGTGCCGCAAGAAATTGTTTCTTTCCATCTGGCTGCCAACCATGACGCTCTAGCCATTCGGGGTGATGACGGACTGTAAAGGGGTCGGTGCAGATGGATTCAAAATCAGCAACTGCACCAGAATCGGAAAAGTAATGATTGCCAAGCGTTTCATTAAGGCCTAGGTCTGCCACAATTCGTGTGCTGATTCCCATTGCCATGGCTTCAAGCGCTGCAGTAGAAGACACTGTGATTGCGCAGCTGCACTGTCGTAAAAGGTGGGAGGCAGGCTTGTGGCTGATTTTTAAATTGGGTGTAGTCTTGGATAGTTTTCTGATTCGAGTGGCCATTTCTCCATGGTGTCTATGGAGCGTGCGCTCTAGGCTTGAAATGCGTGGTTTAAAAATCACCAAATTTTCTCGCCACTGTTTGGCAAGATGTTCAAGCTGTCGGCATAGATAGTGGCGTTGCAGAGGATTGGATGGGACTGATGGTTGCTCAAAAAACAGCAGTGTGCCTTGCTTTTCTGTCAGAGTTCTCGGATGAAGATCCCACAGAATTGGTAAGCCTGTGACGGCGGCATTTGTGCTGTCCAAGTTCAGCGCATGGCAGCCTTTGCTGTAGGTTTCAAAGTCGATTGGGGAGTTCAGGCAGAGCAAGTCGACCCCCGCTCGATCCATCATTCCCTCAAGCTGATGGCGAAAGAGAATTCCTGGATACGCGCTTACGAGTAAGGGGCGCCTCTTCTGGTTGGTCCACAGTGCTTGCAATAGCAACAATGTGTCACGGCTGCGCTTGCCGTCGAGAGCCAAGATAACGGCGTCGCTGTTGTCAAAGAGCTCTTTTCCCAGCTTGATCCTGCTAGTCCAGGGATGACGCGTAACCTTTGTTTTTGTGTCGATTCGTTGAATGTCCACCCTTTGGCGACGTGACAGCGTGCGGCCTTGTACGTCAAGCAGCACCATGCGGGTTTGAGCACCGGCTCGGCGGCAAGCGGCCAACATGGTCATGCCCACTTTCCCAAAGGAATCGAAACAGGCCAAGGCCGTTATGCGACGGCCCTCCAGCGAGGTGCTCATGGTCGTGGTGCAACCATGGTGGCGACTTGATCACACAAGGCCAGATCATGCGGAGAATCGATTTCAGGACACCAACCCTCTACAGGTACTGGTAATTGGGGAGCAATGAATCGATGCCCTGCTGCGAGGAACGGTGTGGTGCGGATTGCGTAGATTGAACCAGTTTCCAGCCAGCATGCAGGAAGGTCTTGGCGTCTGGGCCGTCGGCTGTCAGCGTTGTGGTTTACGCCTTCCCCCCACCCCCGGGAGTCAACCCGCCAGAGGAAACCATGCCATGGAGTTGCTGCGAAAGCCATAGATGCCTCTGATTCGATCAGAGCCTCAAGCACATGGTCGATCTGATTGCCATTAGTAAAGGGTGATGTGCACTGTAAGAACACAAAGATCTCAGGCCTAACATCCTGGAGTGCAAGCAACTCTAGGGCGTGAATGAGAGCCGATTCCGAGCTGGCGGTGTCGCTGGCTAAGGAGCGGGGGCGTTGAATGGGAACAGCACCCTCAGACTCGGCCAGTGCCAGCAGATGGGGGGAGTCACTGCTCACGTAAGTTGCCTGAACTCGCCGGGATGCCCGAGCGGCCTGCACTGTTCGCGCCAGAAGAGGGATGCCACCGACGGTTTGGAGGTTTTTGTCGTGGATGCCTTTGGACCCGCCCCTGGCTGGGATTAGCGCGATAATTGACATATGCCTACTGAAGCGCGAGATTGAAATCTCGTCAAGAGAGGGCCAACTCACAGCAAAGTGTGGCGTCGGTACGGATTCCGTCTCCGATGGGCTCGGTCAGTGCAGGTTGAATCGATGGCTATATTTGGTAATATGGATTTCTTTGAAAATCAAGGCCTATGCGGCCTATTCAAAGTCGGTGAGGCGTCGGATGTGTTTGATTGTTTCGCGGCCGCTGGTAGGAGGTTGAGATTGTGTTAGAGCCGCAGTTGCCAGAGCTTGTTGGTTGTCCTGACCGTTTGCTCCTCGCTCATTCCACCGTACCGGCTCTGTTGCGCCCTACAGAGCTCATCGTTGGCCGCCGAGACTGCGCATCCGCTCATCTCCAGGCTTTGCTCGCATGGGGGCGCCGACCAAGTGGCCGCGCAGCCGAGATTCTCAGCCAGAGGCGCGGCCTACCGCTATGGCGTCTGGAGGATGCGTTTTTGCGTTCTGTCGATGCAGGGCCCGGTATTCCGCCTTTGGGTATCGTCCTTGACGATTTAGGCATTCACTACGACGCAACACAGGCCAGCCGTTTGGAGTGGTTGATCGCTTCTGGTGTGAATCCTGAACAGCGACAGCGAGCTGAACACCTGGCCACTAGCTGGCGGCATCACCGCCTAAGCAAAACCAACGCGGCCGCTGAGTCCCCCCTTCCGGATGGACCTTTTGTGCTCGTCGTTGATCAAGTGGCAGGTGATGCTTCGATTAAATTCGGTTTCGCTGACCCTTCGGCATTCCATCGAATGCTGGGAGCCGCCTTAACGGATTTTCCTGACCACACCGTTGTTGTCAAGACCCATCCAGACGTGGTAAGCGGGCGCCGGCAAGGGCATTTCCTCCGGACCTGCCTTGATCATCCTCGCGTGGTGGTCTCTGGGGATGGTGGGCATCCTGCGGCGCTGCTTGAGGCTGCTGACGCGGTTTACGTGGTTACGTCCCAAATGGGTTTTGAAGCCTTGCTCTGGCAGCGGCCTGTACGCACATTCGGAATGCCTTTCTATGCCGGCTGGGGGCTCACTGTGGATGAGCCCCACCTGCCAGGCATGACACGCAGAACCGCACGGCCCGATCTGCCGGCTCTGGTGCATGCCTGTCTTGTTGCTTATTGCCGCTATTGGCACCCTGTGACCAAACAATGCTGCACGCCTGAGCAGCTGATTGAGCATATTGCCCTGCAGCGTAGTTGTCGAGCACGACTACCTCGCCATCTTGAGATGTTTGGCACTGCGCCTTGGAAGCGCGTGGCTTCACGCCGGTATCTGTCTGCCATCAATCCATCCCAGCTGCGCTTTCGCCCTTTGCATGCCAACCCAAGTGCTCTTCCCCAGATTCGCCAGGTGGTTTGGGGACATCGCCTCGGTCGCGGTTTGCGGCGGGCTTTGGCCGCCGGTCGAGTGCCGGAGCCACTCCGTGTAGAGGATGGTTTCCTCCGCTCTGTGGGGCAAGGCTGGGTTCTGCGCTGGGTTCCTCCAGTGTCATGGGTGTTTGATGCTCAGGGCATCTACTACGACGCTTCCAGACCCAGTGATCTTGAGGTGTTTCTGGCTAGTCATCACTTTACGGATCATGAACGACAGAGAGCTGCTGCGTTGCGGGAGCGCGTGGTTACTTTGGGCCTCACGAAATACAACCTTCATGCACCGCCCTGGGAGCGGCCTCCTGGATTGCTCGATCGGTCTGTGCTCCTGGTAGCAGGTCAAGTCGAAACAGATCTCTCGATTCGTTATGGCATGCCACCTGAGACCAAGGTTCGCAGCAACCTCGATCTTCTGCAAGCCGTTCGACAGCTGCATCCAAAAGCATTTCTCATCTACAAGCCGCACCCCGATGTGGTCGCGGGGCGTCGGCGTCCTGCATCAGGTGAACGTTTGGCCCATCTGCATTGCGATCTCATCCTGACTGAGGCTCCCATGGAGCAGTTGCTCTATGCCGTTGATGGGGTTCATGTACGCACCTCCGGTACTGGGTTTGAGGCAATGCTGCGGGGTATTCCTGTGCACACCTGGGGTATGCCTTTCTACGCAGGATGGGGGCTAACCACGGATCAGGTCACGTGCGAGCGCAGGGGGCGCCTCCTAACACTGGATGAGTTGGTGTACGGGACCCTGATTCACTATCCTCGCTACTTGAGTCAGCATTCTGGCTGCTTCATCACCCCCGAGCAGGCCCTCGAGGGTTTGGCAGTCGAACGTTGCGGTGGGTTCACGCGGCCAGGCATTCGACAATTTCTTGAGACTATCGGTTGTTCTCCCTCTCCAGGTTTGCTGTTTGCGGGTGCCCTGCTTGCAGCGCGGTTTAGTGATTTCTTGGATGGCCCTCGGCCTCGTGTCAGCGTATCAAGTACTGGACTTCCTCCCGTTCGGCAAGGCTGAGGCAGACAGTCAACATGAATTTCAATCCATCCCCAATGTCACTATGTGTTCAGGTTGAAATTCAAGGCCCTGTTTTGTTATTGATGGGGCCTATTGGGTCGTTTTTTTCTCGGTTCTATCGTTATCTGAACAAGTGTAGTATTCCCGTTGTTAAGGTCGCTTTTCCTCTGTGTGAGTTTGGATTTCCTCGCGGAGTCTGTGTTCCCTTTTCTGCTGACATGAGCGAATGGCGTCCTTTTTTGCGAGCACTGCTTGCTGAACATAGTATTTGCCATGTGTTCATGTATGGAGACTTTATTATTCCTCATCGCATTGCGATTGAAGAAGCCAATCGTGTCGGGGTCGAGGCATGGGTGTTCGAGCTGGGTTACGTCAGGCCTAATTATGTGACTCTGGAGCGCAATCGCGTCAATTCGCGCTCTAACCTTAACCAATCAGCCGCATTTTATTGGTCCCTTCCTCTTGTGAAGGGGCTACCGATATGTCAGTTGGAGCCTGGCCTCCGCTGGCGTAAGGTCTGGAAACTGCCTACATTTATTAGGCACTCTCTGGTCAACTATCGGATCATTGAGGGTGAGCATAAGTTGCAGCCAACCCCACTATTCTTGTGGTTTCAGTTGCGTGGAAGCTGGCGTTACTGGATTTACCGCTTCCAGGAGCGGGCCATTAAGGAAAAATTGCTAGAAAACCTTTCTTATTTCTTGGCAATTCTTCAGGTCTCGAGCGATAGTCAGATCCAGCTGGGCTCCGCTTATCGGGGTATGCATGATTTTATCGAGGATATTATCTGCTCATTCTCGATTAACGCTCATCCGTCTGATCACCTAGCTTTCAAGCATCACCCGCGGGATCGGGGCTACAATAACTATAGAGATCTGATATCACTCTTGGCTAAGCGGTATCGCGTTGTTGGGCGCGTTCATTACTTTCATGATGGGCCATTGAGTCGTTTTCTGCGCACTTGTCGCGGTCTGATTACTGTGAATAGCACAGTTGGCCTACAGGCTCTTTACCATGCTGTTCCTATCAAAGCGATGGGGCATACCTTCTACAATTTGCCTGGCCTCTCCGACCAGCAGCCTCTTCGAGAATTTTGGCGTTCTCCACAGCCTAGTGATCGCTCTCTTTTCTATCGGTTCTATTCCCATCTGATCACTACAACTCAGGTGAATGGAAACTTTGATGGCGTGTTTCCTTTTCGGACCACATTTCCGATTGCAGCTGAGGCAAGCCGTCTGTCCTCTGTAGCGGTCCGATCAGTCGACTGCACTTTCTGGTCTCGTTGGGATGAACGGTTTGCCTTCCTGACTAGGCTTGGGGGGAGGATGTTCTGGCTTTTTGCTGCTTTTGTCATCTACGCCCTTCAGCTCCTAGTTCTCTCTCTGGGTTTTTGTCGATCAGCCGCATGGATGCTCTCCGTTGCATCCTTAGCGGCTTTGAGGGCTCTTGGCGTTAATGTTCTGCTGGATGATAGCCATCCTGGTGAGCCGGATGGAATACCCTTGGTTCACATTTGGAACCATGCAAGTCCATTAGATGTACTGGTTGTACAAGGTGTGTTGCGTCTTCCAAGTATCACCACGGCCAACTTGCATTTGAGCCGGCTGTTGCCCTGGTTTTCCCGTTCAGCTGCAAATGCAGGCCATACTTTAATGGATCATCGCGACCCAAGTTCACGCAAAGCTGCGCTTTACGCGGCTTCACGTACTCTTGCCGATCGAGGTCAAATTATTCTCGCGCCCAATGGTTCATTGGTAACCCCGATTGCTGAGCGGGTTTCGGCTAGTGCCTTGCTTCTGGCTCGTCGTCATGGTGCGTTAGTCGTCCCTTGGACTTTTGTTTTGGAAGGTGTTTCTGATAAGGCTAGCTTTCGTTATAAACCTCTGCGTCTGGTTCTCTCTCGCCTCATTGCTCCTGTAGGCACCATTTATTGTCGCAGGGGTAATGCTCAGGATCTTTCTGTGCCCTTGTGTAGTTGTGATGTTAGTCAGTTCAAAACTGCCGTGCAGGCCTATTATGCCGGGCAGGCTGCTGCAACGACAAGTGAGATGTTGTGACCACCAAAGCCAAAGGCATTTTTCAGGGCTATCCGTTCTGAGTTCCCGCACCCTTGAATATTGTTTGCCATCGAGAGAGTCTGTCGAGCAATGTTGAGCTCTATCTCTTCGTCGATCTCTTCGGCATTCATGGATGCTGGTACTTTTCCCTCACGCAAACTTTGCAGGGCCAGGATTGTTTCGACAGCACCGGCTGCGCCAAGTAGGTGTCCCAGCTGACTCTTTGGCGCTGTAACTGGTAGATGATCTAATGTTGAACCCAGAGCCCGACGAAGTGCGCGAGCTTCTGCTAAGTCTCCCAAGGGGGTGCTTGTAGCGTGACCCTGAACAAAGCAGAGATCTGCTGCGTCTACGTCCGCTCGGCGTAATGCATCTAGAATTGCGTTGCTGGCTTGGATACCCTCAGGTTCTGGTGTAACCATGTGGTGGCCATCACTACTACTACCACAGGCGAGCAACCATCCCAAAGGTTTGGCTGTTCTGGCTAAGTCTTCTTCCCGCTGTAGCACTATCAAGCCCGCGCCTTCAGCAAGAACAAATCCATCGCGATCTTTGCTGTAAGGGCGTGAAGCCTGTTCGGGTGTTTTATTGCGTGTTGAGAGTGCGCGCATCGCCGAAAAGCCCACCAACCCCAGACGATTAACTGGAGCTTCACAACCACCTGCAAGAACGGCATCAGCACGATTGTCATTTAGTAGCAACTGGGCTATAAGTAAAGCTTCGGCTCCAGATGCACAGGCTGATACCGGTGTATGGGCGCCTCCGTTAATACCAAGGTCAATAGAAACTTGTCCCGCCGGAGCATTCGGGATTAGCATTGGTACGGTTAATGGAGTTACCCGGCTGGGCCCAGCATCCAGGAGGTTTGCATACTGTCGCTCCAAGGTATTTAGGCCACCAATACCCGTCCCGATTACAACTGCGATCCGTTTCGGATCAACATTCCCAATCTGCTGACTTGCCTGGCCCCATGCCTCACGCGCAGCCAGCACCGCCAATTGGGAGCAACGGTCAAGACGCCGTCGCAGAATCGGTTCCAAGTATTGGAACGGATTTTCGACTACATCAGAATTCACTGTGCCGGCAATACGGCACGGTAGTTCGTTTACCCATGTTTCGTGAAGAGCACGAATTCCAGAGTGACCCGCTAGAAGTGACTTCCATGTTTGATCAGCAGTTAGTCCCAGAGGTGTCACCGCACCCCATCCAACAACCGCTAGGCGCTTAGTTGGTTTGGTCATCGAGCCGTTTTAGTTTTCGGAGATGATTGTCAATATCTTCAACTGTTTGAAAACTTAGCAAGTCTTCCTCTTGTATCTTAACATCTAAATGCTCTTGGGCTTCGATTAGTATCTCGTAGTAACCGAGAGAGTCAATTCCTATGTCTTCGATTAATCTTGAATTAGGCTTGATTAGTTGTGGATCAAGTCCGGAGACCCGGGATAAAATGCCTATAAGTTGTGGCGTGGAGTCCGCTGAGGCTGAAATTTGACTATTGCGTTTTGTGACAGTCGCATCTTCCCCTGTACTCTGGGGGCCTGGCGCCTGAGATTTGTATTCAGGCGACAGACCCATTGGGCTAGTAAACTTCTCTTTCTATCTTAACAGCTGATGGTTTGGCGTCGAGCCCACGGTACCAGCTGAACTGCTTGTAGACAGGTTGATGTTCAAGCCCTATGAAATGCTGTAGGCGTTCTGTAGGCATCTTTGAAAGATCGGCCGACATCAGTATTTCGGTGATTTTGTTGAAGTCTAGCGCTAGGGACAAATTGACTACCCTTGCACCTATGAGGTTGATGTACTGGCGAAGAAGAATTGGCAGCCTGAAGTTGGGGTCAAGCTCTTTTTTGATCTGCTGCTCAAGTGCTTGGATGGTCGTTAGCCGTTTTGATTCCTTCAGTTGTTCTACGCCACGAAGAGGGTGGCGTGGCTGCGGCGGTGTTTGATCGGTGTCCGAAAACGGAGTGCTAATCAAGCTGCTAAGAAATTGTTTGTTCACTCTATCGTCGTAGGCAAAGTGGTTGTATGACACAAGCCCTCCAATGGAATAGTAGCCGGAGCTAATCGCAACCTGTATCCCTCCGCGAAACAGGCACATCAGAGGGTGAGGTAGGCGTTGAAAGCGGGGAGCCAGCGCAACCCGACCGATTTCAAGATGATTACCTTGTTGAGCGTGAGCGGCTTTGATGCCGGGGTAAACGTGTTCTAGGTAAGACTGATGGCCTTCAGGAGTCCAGCCGACTGGGGGATGTCCATCCATTTCTTTTTTCGGAACAAATTGTAACCGTGCAGAACCGGCTAGCTCACCTGTCCGCCTCTCCACCAGTAGAAAATGGTCATAGAATAGATCCCTGGAGTCTAGATCGTGACTCTGCCCCGATCCTGCCAATTGCTGGCGATAGGTGAGCTCTCTCAAAAGACCTACAGCGCTCGCAACGGGCTCGAAGCGATTGCCAGGAATCAAGTACAGATCCAGCCCGTGCGAGTTGAATAGGGCAAAGTCACTGAAGTCTCTTTCGACTTGTTGGTCTGTGAGAGCCGCAGGGGCTCGTCTCACCGGTGTGTTTCCTTCGGAGGCGCTCACGGCTTGAAACGCTTTCCTCGAAGACTAACCTGGATCCCAATGGCCTCTTAAGGCTTTCCCTGTCGCTCCTCGTCCTTAAGCCATGCCGCAGAGTCGTTACGTCGCCTATGGTCTCGCACTGGCTCTGGTGTGGGGTCCCAGTCTTTCCGCAGTGTCCCGCGCTCAAGGCCAGGCTGTAGGTGTGAAGCAGGCCCTGCCCCTTCCAGGTGCCAGCCTGCCGACGAGGACTGCAGAGCCTGAACCAGGTTCCATTGTTCAGGTCGACCCGGGACGTACTTTTCGCTACCGGTTAGGCCCGGGTGACCGTTTGCGTATGTCTGTGTTCAAGGTGGATGGCTATGCGGCAGATGTGGAGGTGCTTAGCGACGGTTCGATCAGCCTACCTCGCCTGAATTCTGTCTCCGTAGCTGGCCTCACTCTTGACGAGGCCCAGCGAAGGATCACCCACCTTTATTCGCGTTATCTCCGTCGTCCATTGGTCTATCTTGATCTATTGGCTCCTCGTCCGGTACGTGTAACCGTCGTTGGAGAGGTGCAGAAGCCTGGCTATTACAGCATTTCTCAGGATTCTCGTCAATCATCTCTAGGTACTGTTGGTGCTGCTCAAACCACCGTGGTCAGCTCTGGTTGGCCCACCCTGGTCGATGCAATTCAGCGCGCTGGTGGTATCACCGGGATGGCCGATCTCTCTCATGTCAGTCTATCCAGAACCTCCGGTGGTCCATCGACGCAGAGAGTGTTTTACCGATTTGATTTTCTTTCGTCTCTTATGGGTGGGGTGGCTTCCCCTAACCCTCTCATTATGGACGGCGATACCATCGATGTTGCTCGCTCGGATCGCGTGATCCCTAGTGACGTACTGATTAAGGCGGGCAAGTCTAACTTTTCTGCTGATGCAATCGCTGTCACGGTTGTCGGTGAAGTTAATGCCCCTGGATTAAAACAGGTGAGGTCCAATAGCTCTCTGACTGATGCCGTGATGGCAGCTGGTGATATAAATCAGCTCAGGGCTGATGCCAATTTTATTCGCCTTTTGCGTCTGCAGAGTGATGGCAATGTTATTTCACTGCGACTTCGGCTTGAGCCGTCGGCACCTCTTGGCTCTCGCAATAATCCTGTGTTGCAAAATGGAGACGTAATAGTTGTTGCTCGTAACGGGTGGACTTCTTTGAATCAGCGGCTGACGCAAGCTGTTGAGCCTCTTGGCCCGTTGCTGAATGCTGCATCGCTCTATAACATATTGACAAAGGGCCCTTGAATCCGATTGCTTGTCTTTGCGTTATTGGCTTTTGCCTTCTTGCTGGATGGTCGTGGAATCTGTATTGCTATTTTGTTCCTTGAGGGTTTGAGAGTGATTTGGTCGCTGGCTGGTGTGTGTGATCGGCAGGAGATTGCAGTCGTGGGACTGTGTATGCTTTTGGTTGTCTTTTGATGTCTGGTTTCCGGTCTCCACTGTTGCTTCAATCGACTTCCGCTGATTCGGTGTATTTGGTCGCTTTCGGTTTTGCTTTGCATAGTCACTGGTGATGCTGGTTAATCTCTGTGGCTGATGCCAGTGGAAGTGCTTATTGTTCACTGGCTTTTGCCTTTGTCTGCAGCCGTGATTGGCTGCACCCGATCATTTTGAGGGGGTTTTGCGCTTATGTCGCTCAGCCGGCTTCCTATGGTGGTATCAGTTGATTGTGCTGTTGGTTGTGGCAAAGTCGTCCAGCGACGATGCCAACACCGATCAGCGCCACTAATCCCAAAGCGTCAGCAGCTGCTCCCGCTCCGCGCTGGGCACGCAGCTGCTGAGGTAGGCATCAGGCCGAATCAGATAGGTCCGTCCCGCCACATAGCCGTCCTGGGGTGCGGCGCTGGCGGCAACGAGCCAATCCCCGGCCAACGACGGCTCAATCGGCGGCAGGGGAGTGCCAACGGACAACAGCACAAAGCCGCCGCCGCCCAGCAGCGCGTGCAGCCTGGTGTCACCGTTGGCGGCCCGGCAAGGCAGTTCCGGCGTTCGATCCCCCGGTTGCAGTCCCTGCCCTGAAGAAGCCAACACCGGTGAGAGGGCGCTGCCGCGGTAGTGCAGATCGGTTTCACAGAGCTGCTGCACGAGCCGCCGCTGGAGCCGGCGGCTGCGCCCCAAATTCGAGAAGAGGAGGTTCCGCAGGCGACGCAGCAGGGGCTGCCGCACCAGGGCCACTCGGGTCAGGACCCCGGCATTGCGCAGCACCTGATCACCAATACCGCTGCGTTCCTGGGAGTAGGTCTCCAGCAGCTGCGTCCCGGCCTTGTTCTGAAGCACCAGGTCGAGCTTCCACGCCAGGTTGAAGGCGTCTTGCATGCCGGTGTTCATGCCCTGCCCACCGGCTGGGCTTTGGATGTGGGCCGCATCACCGGCCAGGAAGACACGGCCAACGCTGTAACGGTCGACCTTGCGCTCATTGATCCGGAAGTGGCTCAACCAGATCGGATCGTGGGCGCGATAGCCGGGTCCCAACCGCTTCTCCACCAGGCTCTTGACCTGCTCGAGCGTTGGATCCGCAGCCTCCGCTCCCGAGACATCGCCAATGATGCGGAAGCGATCCACGTCGATTGGAAACAGGGCCAAGATCCCATCGGGATTCCAAACCACCGCCACCTGATCGGCGGCTGCGGGGCCGTCGAGCTTCACGTCCGCCAGGACCCAGTTCGATTCCAGGGTTTCACCGCTGTAGGCCAGACCGAGGCGGTGGCGCACCACGCTGTGGGCGCCATCACAGCCCAACAGATAGCTGCACTGCATCGTCTCCTGGCTGCCGTCAGCCCGGCTGAGTTGAGCGCTGACTCCGCCCTCGGACTCCGAAAAATCGGTGAGCTCGACCTGGCGTTCAACCTGTACCACGCTCCGCCATCAGCTGGGTCAGCACCGCCTCGGTGCGGTTCTGGGGAATCATCAAGGCGTAAGGGAACGCGCTGTGAACCTTGGTGAAGGGCAGCTCCACCAACACGTGCCGTCCCGCCTGGATCCGAGCACCATGGCCCTCAATCCCCGCCCTCAAGAAGGGCTCGACACAGCCGTGGAGATCCAGCAATTCCAGGGTCCTCGGCCAGATCACCACGGCCTTGGAGAGCTCACTGGGCTGGGGTGCCCGGTCCACCACGCGTACGGCGATGCCCTGCTGATGCAGGGCCAAAGCCAAGGTGAGGCCCACCGGGCCTGCTCCCACAACCAAGACGGGGTGTGACATCGCATCGAGGCCAGATCTCGGCCAATGCTGAACAACCAATCGGTTATTCCTTCAACAGTTCCACTTCTTTTTCGGCGGCGGCTGTTGCTGAGAGCAACCGGCTTCAGGCCCTTGGCCGAAGCACCAGCCAAACGATCAGCAGCAGCCCGGTGGTGCTGACCACTGTGTAGGGACTCCTGAAAAAGGCAAATCCATTCCAGCGCAGCTGGTCTCAGGGATGATGAGCCGCTAAACTGTGCGTATGCCGGGCAATCAGCGATTGCCACAACTCCAGATCTCATCATATGTACCGGAGGCGCAATAACGGTCAGATCTCAATCGCGGAGTTCCACCTGCCTTTTGGCGGCACACTTGACCCAAGCAACCGCTGGGTCAAGTAGAAGAGCTGATGCCGTGGGAAGAGCTAGAGGAAGCCTATGCCCCGCAATTCAATGCCACCATTGGTGCGCCTGCCAAGCCCGTGAGGCTTGCTTTTGGTGCGCTTTACATCAAGCAGAGATTAGGACTGACCGACGAGGAAACCGTTGATCAGATCAGGGAAAATCCATACATCCAGTTTTTCCTGGGTTTTGAGGGATACACGAGCAAAAAGCCCTTTGATCCCTCGATGATGGTGCATTTCCGCAAACGTCTTACAGACGACGATCTGCGGAGAATCAATGAGCTCGTGGTGCAGCGTGGTAAGGAAATGCTCCTGAAAGAGCTTGAGCAAAGATCCGCTGATGGCGATCAAGACGGCGGGAGTCCAGGGCCTATTAGAAGTCATCCCGAGGGTTGTCCTACCTCTGGTTCCCGCCACCCCACCAGCCTCAGCAGACCCTTGATGTCATGCGCCAGGGCAGCGATGCCCTCGGTGATCGACCAGATCCCATC
>Ga0194133_10003859_pt1 | contig 20802 bp, 6 predicted proteins | sample TA2KigOf40mmetaG_FD_155448 | JGI IMG/M metagenome (GOLD analysis project Ga0194133, IMG submission 155448) | Freshwater microbial communities from Lake Tanganyika, Tanzania - TA2015055 Kigoma Offshore 40m | ecosystem: Environmental > Aquatic > Freshwater > Lake | place: Tanzania: Lake Tanganyika...
TATACACAAGGGAGCAATTCACATCGTCACAACGTGGCTGAAGAAAATGAAGTTGACTTGCTCGATCCAAGAAGCTGCTCATCCATTACTAATAAACTAAAAACAAAGGCAATAATTTGAATTCCATTATTGGCTAGTATGGAAGAATTAGTGTAAAAGAATCGAAGAATCTTTTAAAGTCTTAATTCACCCTTATCTTTTCGAACGTTCTTATCTCACTGATGAAGGTTTATTAGCTCAATGGTTCATGGGTCGCCAAACAATGAACATTTTTGACGACTTAAAGTGAAATCACTCGACTCGTTATATTTCATGCATTTTCAAATCTGGCTTTATCTGTTCTATAATTTTGAACTAATGTATTGTGGTTTAATTATAGAAGAAATATTTTAAAATGGTTTTGATCAAAGCTATGCCGCTTGAGTATTTATAGAACTCATTTAACGAAATGGGGTTTGAGTCTCTCTCTTTACTTTTGTTGGAAGAACTTCTTAAAAAGTCATTAGAGGGCAATGAAAATTTTTCTTTCCCCTGATTACACTACCAATATTTGATTTGGTAATTGTCTTTTACCACATCCTCACTCTTGTAAGTAAAGAATAAAATTTCATTTTCTCTTCATTGATTGTTGCATATCGATACAAATTCGACAATAAAAAACTTTAAATAACAGAATCAGAGACTGAAGAGACCCACAGTTAATTAATGGCAATAGAAAGACAGAAAATCGAATACCTAGATGTGTGATGTTTGTGAATGGAGAATAGGGTGAAGGAAAGGAAAGTTTTTCGGTCCATCTACCCAACTACAAATAAATTGCTTCTTAAAACCCACAGTTGAAATTGATGCAAGGCTGTAATTTCTAATTAACTCCGCAAAGAAAAAAAACCCAACGTAATCTATTGCGACGTTTGGGCACAAGATTTTCAGTTAGGGGAGTCACAAAAAAGTTCAAAATAAAGAGAGGATAAAATGTAAGAAATAATTTCACCAAGAGAAATGTAATGTGTGTAACCTTCCCCCATATAAACCCTAAAAATTTCATATTGCGTTTAATTATTAATTAATCTGGTTCGCGACAAAGAGAATGATAAATTTGCTGAATTTTCAAGCATGACAATATTCAGAATGAGAAAAAACAGTCGTTTTGTTTATTTGCATGATTTGTTTGTTTAAAACACCAAATTAAGGTATAAATGTTCTGCAGGTTTAAAATGTGTTACAGAATCAAGGCAGAGGGGTTTCAAAAAAATTCGTCTTGGAAAATGATTTTGTCGGGCCCACCCTCCTTCCTCCGGCCAATTTTTAATCAAAACAATAAGAAGAATTACACGGAAGAAATTTACAAAGAATTTCAATCCTCACCATTATTTATATAGACGAATACAAAGGCTGAGGAGTGCAGCGAAGCGAAATCGTGAGAATGATATTTCGACCATTAAATAATTAATTAATCGATCGGCGAGAAATTCCATTCATAGCGTTCGCTTTCACTGATTTTGGTGCTCTTCATATGAGTTTTATTGTCATACAGTTCTCATAAACTTTTCCATTCGTATTTCCAGATTGAAAAGTTTTCATTGTCGACTTTTCTACTGAGTACTGAGCGAAACCATCAAGTCAAAGTCGTTTGTCTGTCGGCAAGAAATTTCCATTTTGATTTCTTACTGAATTTGCTGGGCCAGTTTTGAGGAAGATGCTTTTTGTCTTTTTTCGTTTGAAATCCTTTATTCCATTTCATTTCACATTGTGAGAGGGTTGTTGTAATTCTTTTTTTCATTTATATCTTCGATCTACTTCATATCGTCATTTCAAATTCAAAACTGGTCTCGATCTACCCTGATCCAAAAACAAATATTATGTCATTGTCGTTTATGCTCCTTTTTATGATTAAAAACAGATTTTCCGTGAGTTTATACACCACGAAGGATTTGAGATCAGCTACCATTCGGATTTGAAAATTTTTATGGCTAGATATAAAAAATATACACCTACATTTGATGGGGTTAAAATCTGCCAGGATCTCTGTGGAAGCTCTTATTAAGATGCAAATAAGACGATTTAAAGAAATCCAATCAAAGACTCAAAACTTTTTTGATCGATTTAGATTCGACGAAAAAAGCAAAATAAACGTTTTTTCGTCTAACCTGATTTACCATACAAAGCAACCGTCCATTTGGCTGTAGCATTTTACAATGGATTATAGTGAGGTTGATGCTGCATAAAGGAGTTTGCTTGGAAAGCTCCTGAGCTATTTTTAGACACTCGAGGAGCAATAAAAGCATAAAGTTAGCCTAGCGAACGTATCTCTAAATAGATCAAACTGTTTTTGTTGCCTAATATTGGCTTCTCTGGATGCTAAGAGATTTGTAGCATTTTTGTGAGTGAGTGGCTGAGATTAGGCTGGGTCGTTTCTCCTCGCATTTACAGTCGCTAGGCCAGGCATTGATCAACGCTTTTAAATCCATGACAGAATACTTCACGATTTTACAATTCTTGACTTCAAGTCTACTCGCATCTCGGTGAGTGAATGGCAACAGGAAATTTTATCCTCTCGAAGATCTTGAAACTATTTACAATTTGAGAAATTAATTTCTCCATTACATATGAAGGCCAAATATGGAGCAGATCATTTAAATGTTAAAAAAGTTTCTTCTTATCTTTACACCCTTTGAAAAGAATGATCCCTCGGATCAAAAGTTGACGCGATTGGAAAGGTTTGGACACATGAGGTGAACCTTTTATCCTCTGTGTGGAGAGTTGAGTCATACAACAACTTAAATAATGCATAGCATAGTATTTGTATAGATTCACACAATCACGATAAAATTCCTATTCCGGAATCCATCAAACGTCATTTTTTTCAATTGACAGAATCCACAAATATACGTTTTAACGTCACACTCGATCATACTACTGTTTGATCTTTTTTGCATTCATTCATACAATGCAAAATTCGTTTTGAGGTTTGAGAGAAACGAAGCCAAAAAAAAGAAGTTTTAACAAAGGAAAACCTACGTCCTTAATTTTCTAAATATAAGGTGGATCAAATCCTTAGAGAAGAAATGGCTATAGATAAGTTAAAAGTTGATTTGGACCTGATCGATTTTTGAGACCTTTCAACTAACTAATTTTAACTATTCAACTTCTCTTTGTTTGATAGCTAGCAAATAATAAAGCACTCTGGCAATCAGACCTTAACAAGTTTCAGTTGATAATGTACCATAAAAGAGAAAAGAAAAGGACCACATTTTGGCAGGCTACAAAGAAAAAAAGGATTTTAGTTTGGCTGACTGAAGGAAGTTTTGTCAAATGAAGCCATCAAAAGTTTGAGTTACTTGAGAAACACAGAAACGTGTTAGTTTCGTCGTGAATAATAAAACCTTTCGTTTTGTTTTTAGTCCAAAAATAAGGGGAAATAATGTTTCTTGATTTTTTCTAGCAGAGGCAAAGGGCGAATTTAAATTTTGAATGCAACAACGTCCAATTCAGATGAAAAACTTTGTCGGTTTATAATTTAGTGCTTTCTCAGAAGGTAGTTGTAATTCTTGACTTTTCGTTAAAATTTTCTCCAGCTTGAAACAACTATTTATTGTCCAACTTCCACAGTTGGCTATTGGTCAAAAAAAAGAATAAAAGTTTTTTAAGAGTCCAACAATTTGGACAGGCTGTAAAATGACAAAAAATGTTGTTTCAGGGAATACATTTGGAGGTGAAAAAAATGAGACATCGAGTCGGAAAAAGCTGCTGGAGACAAATTTGTGACTATTTAGGGGCTGTTATAAATATGACCAACCCATGATGGCTTACACTGGAAAAAACTTCGAATTCTTTAGTGATACGGCAAAAAGATGATTTCATGTCAATCGCAAAAATGATTTAAAACTCATCATTATAAACGTAGAAAATTTTTCAAGTTTGTAAGAAATTCTGATCTTTTGAGAAATGATGGTTGACAGTGTATTTCACAAAGGAAAACCTATGCCCTAGGATTGCTTCAGGACCGTTGGCACGAGTTCGACGTTTCTTTCACCATCTTCCATTTCATCTCAGGAACATTTTTGGGGTTCTAATTTATTTTGATCAATATTCAGTCATAACAAATTCTGAAAGCAAAAGCTTTAAAAACCTTTGACGTGAAATGTATGTGTCTTACGATAAATAAATAATTAGATGATGATTAATGAGTTTACCTTTTTGCTCTAAAGCTTTATATGTCATGAAAAATAGAGAGATTTTTTAACCTGAAGTAGTTTCTTTTGTAACAGCCTACTTGAAAACCTTTGCAAAAGATGCTTGGGCTCACTGTCTTTTTTATTGCACTGAATAGACAAAAACGTTTTCTGCTAGAATCTGAAATGATCTCTGCACTTAAATATTGGTACTTAAACAATAGCCGGACAAAAAACTGCAAAAATCAGAAGACGTTTTTCTCTTCCTTTTGAAAGTTTCTGGGCAAAATTCATGTCCAGGCTGGCACAAACAATCGGGGCATTTAGACTAGATTCAAAAGAAACTTCTTGCATTTTCCTGTTTAAAAAGCAGTTTTGGCTCATCGAAAGAACATTCTTTTCTCAATTATGTCGTTTGTGCCCCAGGAAAAACCATTTGGTTCAAACAAATGATGTTCAAATAAAGGCGGATCCTCATTTTAATTGCTATTCACTTTGGATTAGATGAAGAAGTTGCCCCCGAAAGAGATCTCAACTTCACCTCATCTGCCTCCCCTTCAAGCTCATGCTTGCTTGTATTTTTTGTCTTTTAATTGTTCATTGATCATTTTAATTGCCGAATGCCAAGATGTGAGCAAACATTAGGCTAGGAAAGAGAAAAAAATGAAAGTAGAAAATCTACTGGTAGGTAGAACAGTTAGTTTTGAGTTGAAAATTTCTATTATCTTTCCAAAGTAGTCTAGAACAAACTCACTTCATTATTTTCATGCATTAAACCAGCTATCCCAATTGTCTCTCTCAATTCATTGTTTTTTCAAGTAAGCAAAACTCGTTTTTATAAAGATCCAATTATCAGTTCTGGGTTTTTCTTACACCCATTTAAGTGATAATCAGATAGTTCATAATTTCTACCTCCTTGCTGAGATGAAACTGAAACGAGTAGGTCTCTGGACAGACAACTAGACAAATTGATGTGTTTTTTTGTTTTAATGTCGATGTGGATGTAACGTTCCCACGATGGTATGAAACGATTCCTCTCAACGCATACTTTTTCAAAACTGACTCTCCAATTTAACTTTAACAGGCACAAAGAAAAAGAGGTAAGAGGTTACGTAGGGCAGGGCTTAAGAAGTAAATCAAAGGAGTGGAGAATAAAAAAAGGATTGGTTAGACTTTTTTCTTCTTCTAGTTGTTGTCTGGCATAGAATATTATTAGCGAGAGATATTTCTTTTGATGAAGTGCCCACTCATTTGCCGTATTAGGTCCGACGCTTCTTGTAAGATCTACTTGTAGATGGACGAGTCATGATGAAAGAAAAGAAAAAAGTACCATTCATAAGTAGAAGTATGCTTCAAATTATTACACCATCAATGAATATTTTATCACTGCATACAATTAGAAAGAAGAGAAAAGTTTTAATTTAGCCTCTCCAACACTATAAGGCCACTTAATAAATAAAATTAGTTTTCCTCTGACAAAGATCAAACTGTAAGGTTTTACTCCTTTGTCATTTTAATTTTGCTTGATTTAAATACACCTTAAACAAAGGAATTTCTTTCACATTTTCTTTTCAAAACTGTGGAGATTTTAAAACGATTATTTATTCTATTGAGTAACGCATTTTGAAGATAAAGTGAAAAAGTTTCGGCATTTCGAAGTGAGCATTCTTGATAGACTAACCATTCGAATGGAAAGACAGAAAAATGCCCAAAACGATCTCGTGATTCTGTCTTTTTCTCATATTTCACTCTTGTTTTTCAACAAGGTGATTTTTCATGTCAGCCGCCGATATGAATTTTTTCTTCTTTAAACGTGTTTATTTGTATCTTATTTTCTTTTGACTTTGTCCAGATCTCGCGTGCTCAATTTTACTTTTTGTTCTCAAATGATGGTGATTACAAAGGTAGAAATGTGAAAAGTATAGAGTCTGAGCGTCAGACCACGTGTCAAAGGTTTGACTTTAACAATGAAGCATAATGATGACATAAAATGAAAAGAATTTGATCAATAAATTTTAGAAATCATTACATTTCTTGCGTCGTTGAAAAAAGCCTTAATTTAAGATTACAAAATTTATTTTTTTAGAAATTAGAAATGGATTGTTGTTTTTGAATGTTGTTACAGAGAAAATATTTGTGTTATTTTAGGTTGACCAAGTCAGGAATGACATCTTTTGTTGTTTGTTGTGGAAAACTCTTGCAAAATATCATTTCTGATTTGTCTCGTGTCTTTCTTTGTCCAGTTTTTGTTTTTGAAATTGCGTGACATGTGTTTTAACGCGATCGATGACACCAAACTGACGTGCTCAGACTTTCAAATCGGAATGCAGGGATGGACTGCAGACTTCCACATTTACATCAAGGGCTATTCCTAGAGAAAAAATGATAAGTAAGTTTTTTTAGCTACCTACCCCTGTTGTTTGAAGCTGAATGAATATTCCTGGAAATGAAAGCTGGGACCATTAAATGACATCTTTGTGGGGGGTTTTGAGTAAAGAGCTCAAACCAAACCTCAATACTAGTAAAGAGAAATAGTGTTTTTGGATACACTTAAGTTTACAAAATATTTCATATCAGATTGAAAAATCGAAAAAAAAATTATATGTGTAGCTGTTCCAAGACCAAAAGAACCCAACTAGCTTGCAAAATTGGTCATAAATTGAAAACATTCGAACACAAAATGCAAAGGGCTTTGCAGTTTGATAATTTTTGAAAACCACTAAAAGTTAACAAATATGAAGGGAAGGTAGAGAATAATTAGCAATTACATTCCCAAAAGTTTAAGCCATGAAAATTTGTGGATGGTAAATACAGATTATGATGCTAACTCTTTTTACTCTTTTATTCAGATGCAAACTACCTTCGAAGCTCGAATATGTTTTTTTCAACATCCAACCTTGAATATATACACGATACTTTCTTTGTCAGTCATAAAAATGATATTGATCTCAAAAACTAAATAGAAGTTTGCTTTGAAACTGTAACTAAGAGTTTCAAAAATAATCAACGAACTGACTTTTTCCGTTGTGGCAGAGCAAGCTTGCTAAGCCGGCAGTCCTCATTTCCTGTTCGACTTTTGAGGATTTGATTTCATGTTGAGTAGGTTAAAGTAACATGTTAGGTATATACATTAAAAGGTACAATGAAACTGCACCAATTTCAATAGAAAATCTGCTTAAAAATTCCACTCTTAACGCTCTTTTCAGAACAAACCAGTATTTTGTTCTTCAAAAAGTTTTGACAGAACCTTCCTTCACTGCGTTTGCGGAACGTTCAAAATCGCATTTGTGAAAGGTTTCTTATATTTGACATTTTAGCTAAAAATTTTCAGGTAAATGGAAGGATGACTTCTGCAGAGTAAGAAAGAACCCTTAATTAACGTTTCAAATGGCTGTGCAAAAAAAATACTTGGGACAATTTTCGCAACATATAATTTGCAAAAACGTTTAAAATGCAATCGTGTGAGAGAAAAACATGCATGAGATTGTGGAAATGTTGATTTGGATTATGAGCAAACATTTTTTTACATTACCAAGTAAGTTAATACCTAAATGGACGTGGATTTTTTTCAAATTCTAAGCTTTTTCGTTTTACTGAACTTGAAGAACATTGCGTCGTAATTTGATATGGTTTTGTAACTTGACTTTAAGGATGTTTTCGGGCTTGTAGGGTGGAGGTAGAGGGGGAGGGATAGGTTGCATGAAGGGTTATTCACAGCCAATCTCACTAAGATGACTGATTGAAAATTTTCCATGAAAAACAAGATGAAATATTTATTCTGTGCATGTTTCATATTTCCTTTTGGGCATGGATGATTTTGTTGATCGAACTTTGTTTCAAATGAAAATTCATATCTTGAATAAAATTTAAGTGAAAAAAATTGTGCTTTGTTGAATAGTTAATTTAAAGGAGCCCATTTGAATAGCTCATATCAAATTTCTCTTTTCATAAATACTTTCTCTATTTAAATCCCATTGAAAAGCTACCCAGTCCATCAGAGAACTTTTTTTTCCGAATGATTGATTGCCTAGTTAACTCACAATGCTGTTGGATATGTCGAGCTCAACGAACGTGGGGCCATGATAAAAAAATAAAATTTCAAAAATCGAGAGAGAAAATATTCTTATTTGAGAATAAAACTGAGATTTAAAAACTGAGACAGAATAAAAAGTAAAATTTGATCAGAGCAAAGTGAAGTAAACAATTTATCATCTATTGCTTTAAACCCAAGTGAAGATGACTTGTAAATATTAATGACATTTATCCAATCGAAATATGCTAATCGCCACATGGTTACAGGCACAAAACCAAATACAGCTTGTCGTAAAAAGTTTTTCTTACAGACTTTTGGCCAATACTCTAGCGATGCGAACATTGTTTGAGCAGGCAGACCTATGATTATCATTTTATTGGATTGGATACGCCATGGCCTTTTGCTCATTCGAGATAACTTTAGAGCTGGGATTTGGTTGTTCCTTTTCGGAGAAAAATAATTGCAGGTTTTGTCTGTAACCCTTAGTTACTTTACTCTAAAAATTCCAATTTTGTTGTGTCAGCTTGCCTATGAGCCATTAAAATAATATTTTTTAAATCAAAAAAGAGCTTGCTAGATAATAAAGTATTTTTTCGTTAAAGCCCCTAACTGAAGAAATGAATCTTAAATTAAATCATTTCAGTTTGATTAAAATCAAGATAAAAAAATTTATAATCCGAGCATCACTGAACCACCCATTAATTTTCATCGTCTTTGTCTAGACTTACAGCTGATCATTTACGAAAATTGTATTTTCTGATGAAAACCTGACAGAATTACATCTCGACCCCAACTAATTCCTATCAAATCTTGCGAAAGATTTATGTCACTACTTTTCTTTTATATATCTTTACATTTATTTATTGACTTCGATGGTTTTCTTGTTCTTTTGGTTGGGGAGATCTCTGTTTGCTGGCAGTAACCATTAGCACCAATTTGTTTGATGGCAGTTCCAATTAAAAATAATGTCCTTTGAAATCAACCTGGATGGAAATTGATTTCTTTTCCAGTTATAAAGCAGCCAAACCTGATTTGATTTCGTTTAAATATTGATTGAAGTCCAACTCTGATTCTATTTGACAGACTCTTTCTAACTCAAGGGTCGTAAATAAGTTTCATTTCATGGGGTCTTATCAGCTTTAGATGACCCAAGGCAAGAACCATTTCAAAGACATAAAAATCAATCATAAAAATTCTCGCCAGTGGGATTTGATTCAAAGTTTCAATGAGAATCAATCTATTGAAGTCTTTTCTCCTACTTTTTATTCACAATCCATACACTTTTATATCAGATTTTACACGTTCATGTATCGAGTCCCTTGTAGTTTCACTTTTGATAAATCTCACATATACCTTTTATTATTTTTAAGGTAAATCATTAGTTAGTTGAAAAGTATATGTTGCCAAATCAATGTTGGCAACTTCAGCGTAAAGCAAGTAATCATTCATTTCACTCCGGTCAAATACAACGTCTGCACTCAAAGCCTGAAAGGTCGGCAACATTAACTGTTCATAAGCAATTTATTATTTGCATTTAAAACCTTTTTATTCTCCTTGAAACGCAATGCATCAAAAAAGGTACTTACAAATTATGTGAAGTTCCGTGGCCAAAATTTTCTTGTCAAAATTTTATTTTCTTCGTTTGTTAAATCAATTACCTCACAGACATTCGAAATAGTTGTGTCAGGGCATGAATCGTAGACCCACCCATTAATTTATGACTCGTGAAATTAAATAAGAGTTCAGGCTTTTTGCTGCCATAAAAGAATGCCTAATTGAAGAAGACACATCATGTGAGTTGTATGTGATTGAAATTGTTTGCTCAGTTAAATTATTACATTACAATCATTAGACATCGCCCAATAAATAGGTAAGTGCGCAACAACAGGATTGAATGAAACTAGCAACCTTATCTGTTCCTCATTTTCACAAACCATTTCATTTGCTAAGTCTATCGGTAAAATTTGATTTGTGTTTGTTCATAACAGATGCTTCAGAAGGCTCATTTGTTTGCGGACAAAATTGACTGAACCGTCTTTTTCTCTATTCTTTCATTCTTGAAGGCTGCACCTGCTTTGGAAAAAACCTTATCAGACACAAATGTGGGAAAAATGCGCAACGAACTGCACTTTCATAAAAATATAAAAGCTTTAAAGTATCTAGGTATTGTTTGTGTAATCCATTTTCTTTTTGATGTTTTATCTTCTTGCCACTTCTTTATAATAAGACAAATGAAGTCTCCAAAAAGCCTTATTAATTTAGATAATAGGTTTTATCATGATTTATGAAGACAGCCATTTCTATTATCTTCTTTTTTTCTTTTTGTCTGAGTATTTTGTGTTTATATATTCTTCCTTGTTTCCTAACCCTTTTTTCACGTTTAAATCATGTTTCATCCACGCACAAGACGAAATCGTAAATCATTTGAATATGAAGTCGAAAGATTCTTGGTGTTCTTTCTAGTGAGGAAATGGCAGCCACAAACAGTCTTTTTATGGGTGGAGAATAAAGTTCAGTTACAGATGCTGGAAAACAATGTATAAGAAATTTCACTTATTTTTTGATAAAAAAAACTGTTGTGCATTTTGTTGGCCTTTGCAATTTGGTCAGAACCTGAAGATCTGATTTGTTATGTTTCTTTTCATTTAGACCTTTCAAGTCATGCTTGTATTTGCCAAAAAAGATTTTCGCAAAGTATTTTTTCGCTTGGTTTTTTTTAATTTTTTTTGCACACAGCTCATTTTTGTTTTTTTTTTGTTTTTTATCTTTTGACGTTTCTGGATTGGAAACTGTCTGACCATGTCAGCTGAGAGACACGAAGTCACGAAGATTTCAAATGGACTAAAACAAGAAGAAAAACATTTTTTTCTCTTTCAAATGAAATCACGGTTCTTATAAGAAGAAAGGGCTCTAAGACTTCGTAATTTTTATAAAAGAACCCCTCATATCATTCAGGTTCTGCAAAATGTTATGACAAGATTGTTTTTGTTTGCTTTTCTTTGTTCAATTTTCTTTTTGTCCATTCTGTAGATGCCGAAAGTTAATGAGCACAATCATTGTCGAAGAGGAACACGACGACATCTCAGAGCTCAGTTCACACCTATTCAGGATTCCCTCTGTAAATCATAGTGATAGAGTATGCGTGCTATTGCTACATTAGATACACTCTTTCATTGGTCCAAGGTACAGCCTAATAGCTAGAAAAAAAATCCTTTTAGTAAACACACACACATACACTTATTTTGGCCACCTTAGCAAACAAATTGGTTCATTGCAAAAGAACCCCTTTGAGTTAAAAGCAAATGAAACTAGTTTTTCTTCTACTTTCTTTCGTCTCTCTGTCTTTGTGTTGCTTGCTTGTTTATTTATGAACTTTTTTAGACACAAAACCATGTGAGAACCTGAATAAGGATTTTTACTTTGTATAACAAAATTTTTGAAACTCGAAATTGGTTAGCTGAAAATAATGCACCTCTAGAAAGAAGTTCAGAATATCAAGTTATGAAGGCAGTATAACTTGTTACTATTTTTCTGATTGAAAAAAATCCTTATTTTCTTTCATTAAACAATGAAGTTCGGCAAACACAAAGTTAAAATTTTTACCCTTCTCTACTCTGTGAATCAACGTCTCAAATCAACCCTTTGCTCTTTTACCTAAGATACACTATTTTTGAAATGAGAAATTTTCAAGCTTTATTTTTTACTTCCTAATGAATTCTCAAAGGTGAAGCTAATTGGGCACAGAAAAAAATAAACTTTTGAATAGCCACCAGTACAGGGTTAAGAAAAGTATTTACAAATGATCTCTACCTCATCAGTTGAATGAATAGTCGTTAAAAATTTTTCCTGCTTCATAAAAATGTAAAGTTGAAAGCAACAATTTCTATTTCATTTTGTTTTTGCATGAAAAGAATCAGTAAACAATGTAGAATGTCTTTAAACAACTTCAGAAGTGCCAAGTCACTTCTCTAGACCTAGAAAAGTTCTCTTTACTTTGGGATTGTTATGACTTTAAAGACTTAGAATATCTGTTAGGTATTTATTGGCAATCAGTTTCAAAGAACAATTCTATTTAGCTTGCTAAAATGAAATGCAAACGTTTTTTCATTTCAGGACTGTCAGATATCCTTTTGGCCAAAAATCATTGGTCAATCAGAATTTAATGTCCTCCACATTTTCGTCCGCATAATGAAGATCAATGTTTTCCACTGAATTCGCCAGCCGGCTGAATCCTCATAGTAATTATAGGGTAAACACACAAAGTAAAATTTTGGCTGATCGTACCATTCAGTTCATCGAGATTCATTATTTCTCACTTGAAGAATTTCACTTATTTGTCGAGCTAACATTTACAGGGCAGAAATTTGTGTTACATAAAAAAAATGATCTTTTAGCCAATGACCGAGAAATGTTTTGCCCAGTTGGTTCGATCACCACCACCTACATTATAATTATAACTCGTTATAATATGAATGTGTCGACAAGAAAAACAGGTTTTCCTGTTTCGAATTCAGTAGCGAATAGAAAACAAGGGAAATAAGGGAACGATTGATCATTTGGCAAAATCCGAAATGGATTAGCGTGTTATTGTGATAGACTTTTGTGGCTTTTGTCTAATTGTTGGTTTTCAAAACACCTCTTCCGCTTTTCCCTGTTTTCATGTGAAACATTTGCCGCACAAACTTTGCTGTTTGCAGAGACTTAAGTTTAGCCTAGCTCCACCTTCTGACTGGAAAAATGCTTTTTTTCAAGATCCCATTGCCACCTGGAATCGATTTCGATTTTATTGCTGCATAGATGGCTCGAGTTTTGGATTGTAGTTAATGATTTTTCAACCCAAATCTTATCCACTTCTTTAAAATGTTAATTTTTTCAATTTAAGTTGAAGAAGAGTCATTTGTATTAGAAAGATCAGTAAAAATAGATGCTTGTTCTTATTTGGTAATATATTAAGGAATCTATTTTGAATCTCTTTATTCACAGGTTTTGACCAATATCGAAAAGTGTGCTTTTCTGCCATTTATCTGATAATTAAACGACCCAAAAAGAAAATTTATTTGGACCTTAAGGTAGTATGTCTAAAGAGGAAAGTGTGATTGGAGAACCTCTCTCCCCCACAGAAATCTTCCTAACCATAAATTAAGCCTGTTCGCCCATTTAATGGTCACTCGGGTATAAACTTGCTAAATGAATCCACAATGATTCACCAGATTGTAGAAAAAGAAAACTTAAAATTGACAGTATTTCAGTCTCTAATTAAATTCAGTTTTACTATTGAAAAAGTGATACTACAAATTAAGTATTCTAAAAGTTTGGGTTGGAACATATAAGACAAAAAAATACGATTTCACAATTTTGATTCGCGACAACCTTTTAATTTGATAAAAACCTTCAAAATGAACAAAAAAAGGCCTTAAAAAGAAATATACAGAGGGTTGGTTGACAAAAATCAAATCAAGTTGAAGGACTGTGATTACTGTCACACCGAGCCCACATTAGCCTTCATTGAAAATTGCCATTCTTTATAGTATTTTTTCTCTCTCGAACGAGTTGTATGGAAGTAAAGAATTTATCTGACTTGAATTATGGAGAAACTGACCCGTGCCAGCTAGATGAGGAAAGAATTCCAAACCCTACTTTTTTACCAATAGTACCTATATTTGAAAAAGTTACTAAGCTTTCTTTGTCATAGCATTCAAACCTGTCCATTTCTTTAAAAATTCAAGATTTTGTTTTAATGACAAATAATAGTATAATTTGATAGAAATTAAAAGGTGCAACTTTTGGCTTGTAGTTGCCCGATTGTAACAAATTTCAATTCACCAAGATACTTTGAAATTTCTCTTTTTACAGAATCATATCCGATGGAGATTTCTCAACCGCCAACAAATAATATTTAGTTAAAACAGATTTTTGAGATTTTTCGTCATTCATATTTACTTTTAGTAATTACACCCTTGTCTAAGCTTGCATTATGCTTTTAATTGTTCTCAAAATTTGTTTGATTTTCATTTTTTGTCAACTAGAAAAGTCTTCTGGAATAGCCAGACTAATTGGTACCTACACACCTAACCACTTCAGGGCTGTATGATTTCAAGAATGAAAAACACAGTTTTGGTTTGGAAATATTCAAACATTTTAGCCTGGCATTGATATTTTGAAATGTAAGAAAAATAAATATTTCATGAGTTAGAGTTAGGCTGTAATAACTACCATTCACAGCTAATTTTTGGACGATGTTAGCAGATGTTTGAAAAGCTCTCAAATGCTGATTATCGCTCATAACGAAATGAAAAGATTTGGAGCTGTTTGAAGTGCCTAAATTGCCAGAAAGTAAAAAAACCAATGAGACTCAATCAGCTTAAGACTGTTCATCAAATCCATACTGTTTTTTAACATTCAGCTGATGATCAAATGTGTATCAAATAATTACTCTAAAAAATTTCAAACAAAACTGAGGTTTTTTTTACTTTTTACTTCTACTTTTTTTTGATATAACTTCACAACTTTTGAAATAATTTGTGTAAAAGCACACAAAAAGTGTAATAGCCAAATTTAAAAACAAAATCAATTCTAATAAGATACCGTATGAATTTTACATCTGTTGAAGATTTACTTATCATGTTGAAAGGTGACGACAGCAAATTGAAGCCAATTCAAGTCAGACACGAAATGACGCGACTATTTTCAGATTGAACTATTTTGTCCGACATAAAACAGACTTAGATTCATATCGACAATTCAACTAAAGTATGTAGAAACCTTCCATCATCCATCAACAACATAACACAAAATTTAGAAAAAGAAGCCATTTTTCGTGAAACATAAACTAATTAATTGATCAATTAAGTTTCGTCAGATCAGTTTCTTGTGGATGCTTGATTAAGCAGATAATTTCTTACTAATTGAATTGAATTCACAAATTTGAATTTTTATGAGAAAAAGCATCGGTTTCTCAATTTTATAATTACCAATTAAAGAGACACAGGCAAGCCAAAAGATATCTTTCTTCCACTTGAAAAATTCACAACCAGTGTTGAGGCAATTCAAGTTTTCTACACGAACAGCTAATATATTCACCCTAGTGAATCTGTTTCATCGTATTTACTGCTAACAATCAATTAAGTATTGTTTAGTGAATTAATTAAAACCTAAAATAGTTCGACTGGAAGACCTTTTTCCTTCATCATTTCACCAAACAAATACGATTGCGTGAACATAAAAAACTTCAATTGTTTTTTTTCAAGAAGTTTGACATGCAATAATTGTTAATGAAGGTAAAAATTACGGTCAATAAAAAGTCTCTCTCAGTTGACTGTCTGATTTTGGAGACATTCAATAATTTTGAAATTTACCTTATTTATTTATTTATTTAAAAGAAGACTCATACTTGATTCTGATGAATAAAAACTTCACAAGATGCATATGGTCAGATAAGCAAGTAAATTTCATACTAAAGTTTTGATCATTTTACACCTAAATAAAGGCATTTTATTGTCCAACAAAAAGTTTCTTCCGGTTAGGAAAGCTTTCAACTGTTTATTTTATTTTCATGTTGAAAGCAATCAGTTCTTCCGGCACATAATTATTTTTTTACATTCAAAACATTATTGACATTTAACAAAGAGAAAATAAACTTGATAAAGAGTTTGTTGAAGTTTCTCTTAAAATTGTTTACAAAATTTGCCATCACTTCCTACATTTGGCATATCGTATCACTTTATTTTTAATACTTTTACAATGAGAAGCTTGAATGTTGGAAATGCATCCATAAGATGTACGTTTATCGGTAAACTAATAAATGAAAAATTTATCCACACCAGTGGTCAATCAAATATCACGGACATTTTTGAAAAATTGACTTTGTCATGTATGTTATGTTTTTTTGCCACGGAAATCAACTTTCTTATCGTTCACCATCAAAATTGGATTCATAGAATTTCCCACATTGACGACTGTAAAACAGACACGAAAAATTGATACGAATCTCAGGGAAACACAAAAAACAGGGAAAATCCCGTAGGGGAAATGTTAACAGACGTTTTGCAACGAACACCCCACCCCGTTTTATGGAAGGGTGTTAAAAAAGCTTCTAGTCCATAAAACAGAAGCACAAATAATGGATAAGAAATTTTGGTTGACAGTATTAGTTGAAGAAGAGAAAATCATATTCATATCTTTATGGTTTATTTTTTGGTTTCTATTCCGCTTTTTCTATGGACCAATTCTGATTCTGTAAAAAAATGTTTCTTTGAGCGGATAAAAATTGAAGCCAGTACTTTTTTCTAAAAATATAGCAACAGAAACATAACTCTCACCAAATATCAACATTCATTTATCAATTAGGAATTCTATTGCAAATTCCAATCCGAACATAAGATATCTGAACTCTAGGCAACCAAATAAGTATGATGATATAAATGAAAAAATGCTTACGATTGAGTCCATTGTATAAAACGACTATTTCCCAAACATTTTTTGTGGAATTCTTTTCTTCACGGTTGCCAAGAAGTTAAAAAGCCACCAAGGATTGTCTTAAATATTAGAATTGCCAATACTTTTTTTGTTAGCTGTTGGTATTCTCACATAGATATACCTCAATGCCATTTTGCCAAATTAAAAAAAGAAGCAAATTATTTATTGTATTAGAAACGAATGTAAACAGTTTCAATAATGGAAGCTTTTTGTTTTTCATTAGGAAACTTTTCAACATTAGGAGGAGCTGACGTATTGTCATGAATTAAATTAAAATCGATATGTTAACCCTTTTCAGAATAATTTCTTTGATACTGGAACTTTTGAACTTTTCTTTGTGGAAAATTAATTAATTCCAACACTTACAAATCGATTCTATCTGAGTCAAAAATGTGAGCTAGTTTTTCTAAGACAATATTTTTTAGATTTTCAACAAGTCATTCAGTGTTTGGAAGAGATTGGTATTTCGAATAATGATAGTATTACATAGACTGCAAAGTTTAACAAATGATAATATTTTTTATTTCTGCTCGAATAACCTATTTCACAAGTCATGGTAAAATTTAGCTCGTAAAATTAAAAAAAAGCTTGATTCTTTAAATTCAGCTTTTTCATTTGTAACAATTTTCTTTCCAATGAATAAGAAATGTAGGAATGTGTAAATTATCTCAAACCGACAAACGTTTAGAAACAGGTTAGCCCTGTTGCCGTTTCAAAATTCAATTCATTGCCTACGCCATGTGGTAAAATGGTATCATTGACGGTAATAAATGAAGAAATGAACTTTTTTGGGAAGAGTGATCGAGGGGCGATCGTGGCGTGGGCCAAGAGAAACTCTTAGTCATGTGGTCAATCTAAAGCAAATTTATTGGATCTAAGTCTTCGAATTTAGGGTGGGTTATGGTCTTGCTGGTTTCTATGCAAACGGTCACTTAACTATTGCCTTAAGGTATCAAAACGCATGCCAATGCATTGGTATGTCCGTGTGCCAACACCACAATTGCTTTTTTATTGCAGACATTTCGTTGTCTTTTTCTTTGCCCTCTTTTCAAAAAGAAGGTTTATCTGTTTTACACCTTCTGGAATAGATGGGAGTCGGGATTGAGCTATTATACCAAGTTTAGGGAAAACGTTTCTCTATAGGGAGTCTCCAAGTTGTCACATTTTGCTTACATAAATATTTGTTCACGACATCAAGTTTTAGCTTCTGATCAAATGCAAGCAATTTTGATTTCATACATCACTGCTGTTTCTTCTGGAATTTTTCAACATTTGTTGAAGGGAGTTAACAAGCTACTTAATGGAAAGCTTCTCAAACGGTTCATATAATTTAGTGTAGATAAATGTCCCTAATGTTATTTTAAGTATGGAATTTTTTTCTATATTTTTGACTTCCTCCCATCTGTCTAATGATGGTTTTCAAACCTACAGACAAGACTGCTAAAGTGTCGATTTTTTACTTTAAAAACGTTTTCTTCAAAGTCTGTAATTTGATTGGAATTTTATGGAATCCTAAGTGGATCTTAATGCTAAAGTTCACCAAACTGGGGTAAAATTTATTTTTAACATCATTAGGACAAATTCTCGATCATCAGAAGAATATCATCAAAATCTATCGAAATAGTTACTTAATGATGAATACATCAACTTGAATGTAAAAGTTCTTTCTAAAATTATGGTTTTTGAGGGGGTTCTTCTTTTATAAGTAAAAGAGATATTGCATGAATCATAAAAAAGATGAAAGCTTCAACTTCTTCAAAATAGCCAATATTATGAAAATAAAATTTTTCCTGGTGAGTTGAAATTCTTTCATCCGCTTACATAGAATGTGAAAACTACGGATAAAGCCGTGGGGCTTTCCTCTTGATTGGATAAAAACGACTGCTTTCTTTTTCCAATATGGGATTCAAATGGAAAACATCCACAAAAAGTGTCTTGCTTCCGACTTCGGAACAGGACCAGAAATGAAAAGTTTTGGGAAAAAGGATTTCTAAACTAACCAGTACACATTCGATGATCCAGATATAAAGTCTTATTTTATATGAATCTAACAAGAGTTTTAGAGACAAAACATTTTGGTTTTTTCCTTCACTTTCACAAATCAAGAAAACTGAACTTTTTGACAATCACGCTCAGAGGCTTTTCTTTTCTCCATCATATCTATTTCGGACAAATTTCAATTTCGGGATTATTTGCTATGGCAAGACAGAGATTTGTTTGAACAGCCTTTCAAATTCAAATCCTGTCAAACATTTTACGTAAATTGGCAGCGCTTGTTTGATATACTAAGAAAAGTCACGATTTTGTTGAAAATCATCGAAATATGTCAGAGTATGGCAAACAAAAATACTCTTGTTTAAAACTAAAATTTTAGAGGATTTCAAAACTCGAGCAGTAATTTTCAGTAGGTAACCGGTTAGCTATTACGAGGTGGCCTTGCGGACGTCTATCTAGATGTTTCAAAATTATTGCTGCAAATAAATTATGTATGAAAAGATTTTTTGCCCCAACTAGCCAACATTTTTCATGGATGGAATGTGAGTATAGTGTTAAACGTGCACCACGTAAATTAGAAAAGAAGGTCACCAAATTATACAATTTCATTACATCTTATGGAAATTGAACTGCTTTTTAGTGGTTTGCTATTTTGCAAAATAAAGCTGTGGATTTTCAACAATTATCTAAATGTTACAGAATCCTTTCCCACACTTGATAACCATCCATTATAATAGTCTGAGTGGCAAAAAGTTCATACTTTTTCAAGTCTAAATCAACCTAAGCTGGAGTAGTATGGCAATATAACAAGTTATTAACAACAGAGGACCACAAAATAAGTGCACTTTGACGTGAGAACTCATTTAAGAAGTTGTGTTGTTGAGTATTAAAAATGAGTGAGATGGGCACAGATTTCAATTCATGAAAGGTGAAGTGGTTGGTTAGTCTCTTAAACCTTGACCTGTAAAGTCAAGCTAATGGCATTAGGTGGCAGGCCATAAAAAGACTGAATTTCGGTGGTCAAATATAATTGCAGAGCGCTTCACCAACAAGATTTTGCCTGCCATAGAAATGCACAACAAAAGGATTAAGCAACAATCAGTACAACGTCTACAAAAAATCTTTTTTTAAAAATACATTGATAAGGTACACTTGGAATACTCGTAATTCTTTTCGTCCCTGAGCATATGGTTTGGAAACGATATTGATAAAATTTTACACTTAAGTAATGCAACTGAAATTCTTACTAGTATTTGTATATTTAACTCATTCGTTTTTACAAATATATGAGTATATATGTAATAACTTAAAACTCTTGATTAAAACTTCAAAAAAAATTATTATTTGCCTCATCAAATTTCATAAAAATAAAAATTTAAAACAAAAATTGAAAATTCTTTCCTGCTTCATTCAAATTTAGATTATCAAATCTTCTATGAAATATGATATGATGCAGAATAAAATTGCAAAATTCTTGACAACAGAATCGAAAAACTCTTGTATTCAGAAGAGAGTTTATTCTGGCTGAAATAATAGTGTAAATTTTTAAGTTCCAATTGTAGCTTACTTTAACTGTATTACAAAGTATTTTCCAGACCAACAAAAATGTAATTCTAATCTCACAGGCATTTGAAAGTGTGCTGCGTGTTTCCTGCTTCAAGTTTCATTTTTACTCTTTTTCAAGTTTTTGAGATATGATAAAGTGAATTGTCAGCGACACAAGACAAGACAAGAAAAGACATAGTCTCCCTCTCACACATAGTCAAACAGCATTCACACGTTCTTCCTTCCTACATCAGTTAGTTTTAGTTACTTTTTTGAAAACAAAATTCTGAATAAAGACAGGTTAATAAATGAAGTTCGAAAAAATTTGGGGAGGCAGAGAGGGGAGAGGGGCACAACTAGAAACGTTCAAACAACTTACCCACAAATGTATTTTGTTGTGTGTTCAACAGACATAGGACTGTTGGTTATGAAACGGGATGACATGTTGGGAAACAAATTTTTATAATTTTTAGCCAAAAAGTAACAACTAAAGTTTTTCGCACCCAAAAAGTTTAATTGTCTCTTTCCCTCTTCCATGAAATTGATCATAGGGGGCTTGCAGTAGATTTTTGTTCCTCTTGA
>Ga0194133_10003862_pt1 | contig 20781 bp, 11 predicted proteins | sample TA2KigOf40mmetaG_FD_155448 | JGI IMG/M metagenome (GOLD analysis project Ga0194133, IMG submission 155448) | Freshwater microbial communities from Lake Tanganyika, Tanzania - TA2015055 Kigoma Offshore 40m | ecosystem: Environmental > Aquatic > Freshwater > Lake | place: Tanzania: Lake...
TACCTCAAGCAACGACACCCCCAAGACAACAAACTACATATGTACCTCAAGCAATAACATCCCCAAGACAACAAACTACATATGTACCTCAAGCAATAACATCCCCAAGACAACAAACTACATATGTACCTCAAGCAATAACATTCCCAAGACAACAAACTACATATGTACCTCAAGCAATAACATCCCCAAGACAACAAACTACATATGTACCTCAAGCAATAACATCCCCAAGACAACAAACTACATATGTACCTCAAGCAACGACACCCCCAAGACAACAAACTACATATGTACCTCAAGCAATAACATCCCCAAGACAACAAACTACATATGTACCTCAAGCAACGACACCCCCAAGACAACAAACTACATATGTACCTCAAGCAACGACACCCCCAAAACCAATTAAATATGTACCTCCAGCAACGACATTTCCAGAACCAGCTAAATATGTACCTCCAGCAATATACCAAAGAGCAACTACATCTGTATCTCCAAATACACCCCCAAGACAACAAATTACATCTGTATCTCAAGCAACGATATCCCCAAGACCAATTAAATATGTACCTCCAGTAACGACACCCCCAGGACTACCTACATATGTACCTCCAGCAATGATATACCAAAGAGCAACTACATCTGTATCTCCAAATATACCCCCAAGACAATAAACTACTTCTAATGTACCAACTTATAGAAGTAGTGTACCAAGAAATCAGACAAAGTAAATCTAATTTATGTATTAGTAAAATCTTATTTTATAATAAAAATTGATATATAAACATAAAAAATATTAATATATAATAAAAATGGAAGAATGTCCTATATGCACTAAATCCATACCAAATAATTTAGATAATGTTAAAACTCCTTGCGGACATACATTTTGTTTTAACTGTATAATAAAATGGATAGTAGAAAATAGTAATTCCTGTCCTTTGTGTAGAAATAACTTATATAGAAAACCTATAGAACCAGAAGATATAGAAGAATACATAGAAGAAGAAGAACTAATGTATGTAGATTCTGATGATGATTATACAGATGAAGGTGTATTTATAGATAATATATCATGGAATGGAGATCCTTATGCTGATGATAGAATGATTGAATTATCAGATTTAGAGATGGAAAACCTTATAAATACAAGAAATAAAGCTAAATATATTATAAGACGCTTATTGTATTGTAAATATTTTTTTTCAACAAAAGAGTTTAATGGTAGAATATATCATAGTTTAATAGAAAGAAATCAATATCTAAACGAAATTAGTTACGGTGATGGCAATTATTATGAAATTGTTATAAAAAAAGATACTGGAATTTATGATCTAGATTATCATGAAACTAACTATTTTGGATATTTTGAAGAAGATTATCATGTTACTTCTAATAATGTAAGATCATATTTTTTTGCTGTAAATATTTTTGATCCCAGAAATATTGATGATGATTTTTATTCGTTGGCTGGAAATTTGAAATACGAACGAATGACTATAAATTTCCAAAATATTAGACGAATATATCATATATGGCCTGGCTATGAGTGCTAATTTTTATAATTAAAAAAAATTGAAAAATAAATTAATTAAATAATATATAACATCACTATGTATCCAAATCTTGCGTCGGCAGACAAAAAGGTATTAGGTGCGTTGATTTACCTTATCAGGCAATATCCATTTCACACACGATATGCCATACTTGAACTCATGGAAAAAAGTTTGTCGTATTGTATTAGCATTTGGCTAAATGATGCGTTGAAAGTCCATACTCCTCTTTTACAGGAGGTTGTGGCTATTGGTGATCAACATGGTCGTTCAAAGCTGCTGAACGTTGTGCAGTCTTTCCATCCTACCTATTCAGGGTATATGGGTGAGCCTATCAATACCGTTTGGGGGCATCCTACTCTTCCTGAAAATTGGAAGGAATAACTTCTCAACAGTTCACCACTTAAAGTAAAGTTTTTGTGTTTCAATTTTATCAAAACGCAATCGTTCTTAATTTTATATATATATCTTTTACTTTCCAGTGTTTATCATAATCCACTTTATATTCACTTTTACCACCAGTTATTCCACCATTATGATTCACCGAAAATTCTATAATTTTATTTTTACAAATATACATATCTTTTAATAATTCTAAAGAATGTTTTTTTAATAATTTAGGAAATTGACTAAATTTTACAAGATCTTTTAAAGAACTTTTAAATTGCCCTGCTGAACTTGCACAAGTTCGTGCATATATTTGATTTTTATTTAACTTTTTTCCATAAGTATTATACAAAGTTACATTACAATCTTCAATACCTGTATTATTCATTTTTAATGGCTTCAATATATTATCTTTAATAAATTCATAATATGGAGCGCCTGTTATATTTTCAATTAATACCCCTAATATAATATATCCAATATTAGAATAAGAAAAATTTCCAATTAATTCATCATCAATACAACTATTTTTATTATATTTTTTATAAACATCTGTAGCACAATTATACTTTATTTTTGAAATAAAATTTTTAACTTTATTATACCATTTTTTTAATCCACTTCTATGATTGATTATATCTATAATTTTTAAATTATTAATCTCTTCATAATCAAGATATTTACCAATCTTGTTATTTATATTTAATTCATATCTTTCTTGTAGCAACAATATTGAAATAATTATAAAAATTTTTGTTATTGAAGCAATAGGAAATTCTGACTCTTCTGTAAGTTTTTCATCGTCAATATTATTAAACTCATATGCTACCTTATTCTCATATTCAACCATCTTTATTTTTTTCCTAATAATTCTTCCTCCTTCTTGTGAATTATCGTAATAATCCATATATAAATTATTGTTATAATATTTTTATTAAATAATTAAATATCTAGTTCTTTAGTTTATAAAAAAAGGTATGTAAAATTAATAAATTGATAAATAAATATATTGCTACAATTTTTATTGTGACACACGTTTACTATAGACTGGAGCTTTCTGCAGCACAAGAAGAACACTGCTGTTCCTTTCTGCCGCAATCCAAACAACGTATTGGTGTTCGCTCTTGGATACAACATCCAGCTTCTGCAGACTGAGCAGGAGAAGCGCTTTCTACTTGAGTCTTCGCAACTGGAATGTAAATTTGCTCGGCATTCATGAGTTTTATCACGTGCTTAATAAGCTCAACATCTAATAAAGAAGGCACATCGGTGCAGGTTGCGATTTCTACCCACGCTTTAAAGTTCCATGGGCGTGTATCAAGAATCTCTATCAGCAGTTCCGATCTTGCGACTATGGCTAGTCTGGCTCTCTCTAAGAATTGGGTTCGTCCATCTTCCGAGAAAGTAGCTTGTTCGCTATCCTTCAGCAGTTTTGCGATTTGGTCCAAGCCCTGTATCTCAGTTGAAAATGTTTCATTCCATCTCTGGATAAAACGGTCAACGATTAGAACTTCCATTCTTTGACATAGCTGAATTGCCTTATCAGTTTTCGCCAATTTACGATTCATTAGCGCATGAATAAACTTGTCAAGATGGGACATTTCTACCTTTACTTTCTCTTCCTTGTCCGCTTTCTTTTTTGATTCTTTCTTTTTCTGGACAACTTTTGGTCTTGGTCGTCTTTCTAACTCTTCAAGATGGTCAAAAAGTTCAAAGGGATGAACAAACTTCTTTTTGGATTTTTTAACCTGAGTTGCGGGTGCTTCTTCAAAGTCTTCATTATCGTCTACACCTTCTACAACATCTTCTACAACCCCTTCTACACCTTCTACAACATCTTCTACAACCCCTTCTACACCTTCTACAACATCTTCTGTAACACCTTCTACAACACCTTCTATACTTCTCTGTTGTATATGTCCATAGATATCATTAATGATGGAAGAAAGTTCAGAATTAGGGTGCTTAATGGTAAACATCTCCAAAAACTCTTCGTGTAGTTGTCTTAGAAGGGTCTGTAGTTCTCCAGAAGAGTAAATAGCAAACAAAATGTCAGCCTTAGGTATCAGACCCTTTACACGTCTACCAAACTCTACCAGATCATTGATGTTCTCCATCTTCACTTTATGTCCTTGGTAGTAGATCAGGGTCTTCACCTTAGAGTAAGTGAGAATACCAGGTAAACGAAACGCAGCATGAAGCGGTGTCGTAGTTTTTTCCACGTACGCCCAGAAACAAAAACCTTCTGGGTGCAAAGAATCAAACTCGTCAGGATTGCATGGAGGATACAACGCGATAAACTGCTCCTGTGTCATTTCATAGATCATAACCTTCTGCAGGTCACGAATCATGTCATTGACTTGAGAAGATTGTTTGATTTCCCAGAATGCAGGTTGTCTGAACAATCCACGGGTGTCTACTGCATAATGTGGAATCGTTTCCTCACAAGAGTAGCCAAAGCCGAGAAAAAGGAATTGATCACGGGTTGACTGACAAGCAAACTCTTCATGGGCTTTACCTCCAAAAGCATCACGTCTATTGGCACAGACCATCTCAAACATAAGGCTTATCGATTCGTCCTTGTGCTTAGCATAAGCAGAAGCATGTAGAGCATAGACTCGTTGAAGAACTTTTTCACCGTGTTCTTTCCACAACATCAATGGCGTCTTATCACCAAAATCCTCACGTGATAGGAGGGGCCTTCCATTCTCGTAGATACCTCCAAAAATAGAGGTCGTCGCAAAAGGCACCATGTCCTCTGTGATAGACTTAGTTCCTTGTGTTGCCAGAACGATCAAGTACTCACCATTAGACATCTCCATGGATTTGCGAGCTATCTCCTTTGCCAATTCAGTGCCAAATGTTTGCACAAAGGCATACATGACCTTAAGAGCCTTTTCTGTATAGACAGTAAAGGATGCTAAAGAGCCATCTGCCTTTTGTGTAAGATAGCCATGGATTGGAAGGTCTTTAAGCAAAGCGTCCTTGATCTTATTGAGGTTGATACCATGATTGGTATCATCATCGTCCTGACCCTTTACCTTCGCAGCCTTAGTGATCTTAGAGTGGATTTCTGCCCCACGATCCATGAGAAACCTGAGATCCATCACTTCTCCTGTTATGGGGTGAATGAAGAGATTAAGGCCTCTGAACTTCAACATAAATTTATTGATCCAGAACTTTTCTCCTGAAAAGGTATCCTTATATTTCAGAGTTGGAATGCAGAAGATAGTGTTCCAGAAGAGTTTTTCGTCTCTCTCAAACTCCTGTTTGGTAATAGGTTTGGATAGAATACCAAGAGAATGAAGGTGAGTTGTAAACTCTACTAATGCAATGATGTATCTTGCCTTTGCTTCAACTGACAGTTTCATGTCTTTTCCTATTGGTAAGATGCCATTCATGTTGACATCCCAATGTTCAAAGAGTCTCTTACGAATCTCAAAGAGATTACCCTTATACTTCTTCACAAGGTGTTCCATGAACTGTTTGCCGTTTAAGTTCATGATATTGGCATCAACATACTTTGACACGATTGGACTTTTTCCTATTGCTTTTAGCAACCAATCCAAAGAGTTGTTCCAACCAACTTCACATGGCACACCATTTGAATCGCTTAGCATAACTGGCGGTGCTTGATACTTTCGGTTCTCAGGCGTTTGTAAGACAGACTTAAAAAAGCCATTGGTAAATTCACCATCAGCAGGTCTTGTCAATGAATTACTCTTTGAGAGCCTCAGTTGGGTTTGAAGATCCAATCCATTATTGATGGAAACAACCTTTGATAAGTTGCAGACTGGAACGTCAATTTGGATGTGTTCACCTGTAAAATAAGGTAGTTTGGCAGACTCATTCTTCCAGAGGTTCATCAACGTATCTATAATTATTATTCCAATCAGTGGATCGTTTAGAGCTTTGTTGATTTGTTCAGCAAACAATTTTGTCACCTCTTTATCAACATCGGGAACATTTTCCTTCAAGTCGTTAAACTTTGGAGACAAATTATGGTTCTCTAATAATATTTGACTCAGCTCTTGTAAGGATATTTCCTCTGCATGAAACCTTCTGATGGAATTGTAGGCCGTGTACATTTCTGCATACTCTTTACCCACTAAACGTGTATTTGTTCCAGTCATTACTTCACAAATACACGCATCACGAGAAATGTGAATAGCATGATGTTTGGTAGAAAGCATTTTCATGAGACGTTCGATAAAGGTTGTTTTACCATGTCCTGATTGACCACAAGGAGTTATGATAATCTTTGCTTCTGGATTTAGAGTCTGAAGTGGCAGTGCTTCTTTATCCATACACTTTACATTATACCATAATTCCTGGTGCTTTTCTTCGAAGGGTTTGTCTGATTCAAAGCTTGGATGTGGCAGCTTACCAAGATTGTCACCAGCAAACATGTGGACACTCAGCTGTTTGACTTTGTAGCTTTCAGGCGTTAGCACTTGTCTAATTCTAAATGCTTCAGCTTCAGCTTTCAGCATTTTCTTCTCAACTTCAATAGTCTTATCGGTTGACTCGGGTGTATCAACTTTTTCGGTATAGGGATGAAGCGACATATGTATCTGTACAACCCTTAGGATCGCATTAAACCATTCGTGCGCTTGTCTTACACTAAATTGCGGTATCATTGTAGCAATAATATGTTTAGCAAAGAGGGAAAGAAACATAGAGCCTAAAAGACCATGAGCAGGATACCTGGCACACTTACACTGTGAATCAGCATCTTCATGTTCAGTTAAACCCATACGTTTACCATGCTTAGGACATGGTTCATCGTCATGTTTCTTGTTGGTCTCCGCCTTAACGCAGTCATGAAATAAGGCGGTGACGAACGCTACGTAAGAATCCACATCCTTTGTTTTTGCTGCTGACACCATTGAAAAGTATGCGGCAGAAAAAAGATGCACAAGAAGGGTCTCACTGTGAAAAGGGCAATGCTTGTGGCAGCCACCTTCAGCATGACTAACTGCTGCTATGTTCAATCTGTCGATCAAACAATATTCTCTTGTAACCTGAACAAAAGTGCCTTGTTCATTCACAGTTTCTACTACTGTTTCAGTTTCATGGAGTGCTGGATGGAGTTTAATCAACAACTTAGCAAACAAGGTTGCATAAAACACATCACCATAAAGCAAGGTTGCAATTTCTTGGATACACTGTTTTGCATCTGTTGGGAGAACTTTTTGCTCAAGGATCTCCAAGATACGCAACGCGTTCTTGTGAAGTGCTTCGGGTGTTTGCGCCTTGAAGTCTTTATTCTCCAAGGTTGGTGGTTTAGGAATGATTGCTCTCCTGAACCTATCATTCGCCCTGATTAGGTAATCATTACCTTTGGTTAGGTAATGATTGATCCATGCACGAGTACGCAACGAACGATAGCTCGGTGACTGTTGTTTTTGACAACATATCACAAGAATGTAAACGACGGAGGTCACACATAGAGCCCATAGCCCTATGTAGAGCCATGGATTTGTCAATGTGAAAAACGACACATCTAGAAAAGTACGAGCTATTCCTAGATTCTGAATAAACATTGGGGTTGTCGACTAGGTATATAGATTATATATTTTTTCAATTTTTTTTGTATATAAAAATTTTATCAACCTTATTTTACAATAGCTTATAAAAAAGGAGTAATCAATCTAACAGTAGCCTGAATACCACTGACGCTTATAGCTTTGTGCACATCTTTGTCAGATGATGCTATTTTGCCAGCTTCATCCTTAAAGCTTTCTATCACATGCTTCCAATCAGCAGGTAAGCAATGCAGAATGTTGATGAACTTCCTTTCCCCAGCCTGTATGGTCAATACTCCATTAACGAATGTCAATTGTTGTTTCGTAAAGACAGAAACGACCGATTCAGGATCTAAATTGTTCTCCTTGATCCAATCACTGAATCTTCTCTTGGTGAAATCAGGTGGAAAGAACTTTAAAGGGTTATATGATGGGAATTCTTGGCGTCTAAGAACAAGAATCATGAGTGTCATCATCATCTTACAACTCTGGTATGCGTAATGTGATTTCGTCTCAGGGTGTGGTTTCGTTTTAATCGAATTATCATTGCTGTGCAGTTTCTTCCCATCTGCTTCCGCAATAACTTTCAATTTTCCCCCGAGAGTTTCTTCTTTTTTATTCGATTTCACAAAGTACGCTTTGATACGTCTCCAAAAAGAAAGCTCATCAGACCATCGCTGACCAAAAAGCTGCGCCATCATTATCTCAACCGACTCATTTGCCCACCGTGTAGTGAACATAAAGTCACACCTTGTACCATCACTAGCAACAAAAGTTTGAAGAGAATCTGGTATCGACAACGGATTTGTAGTGGTCATTATGATGAAATCGATATCACCAAAGTCGTTTGTGTGAAGCGACGATCCGTGCCTTATAAACTTCAACACCTTGATTTCTTTCGTGGCAAGAAAGTTCAAGACTTCTTTTTCAAGTTTGTTGATAGATAGCAACTTCTTCTCCTTGATAAGAACTTTATTTGATGATTGAGGCAACGTATCGTAATAGATGTTCCAGTCTGTCGACGTTCTTATCAGTATCATGCCATCAAGCTTGTCCTTAGATAATGCTGGACTATGGACTGAAACTACATACATGACATAGTTACCTCGTGCCAAAGACGCTTCTTTTTGGTTTATGTCATCGTCGACTATAACCATAAATCCTTTCTTGCTTGTCATTTTGTAGATGGCTATAACCCTATGGATAACTGAAAGCCGCTGCAGTGATTCCTGCATTTCAATTTCACATTTGCGGAAAGATTCTCCATTTGACCTTTTGGGTATCGATGAAGATTTTAGTGACTCAGAATATTCATGAATGATCGTTCTCATAGCATCGATGTGTGGAATTGGGTTGTACTCTCCTTTTTTCATGGGGGGCATATTTTGTTTAAATTTGTCGTACCCGTGACCAAAAAAGTCGGTAAGGATCAACCACTTCAATACTGTCAAACGATAAGTAGCAGTCAACGAAATGATCTTATCTTTGAACCGTTTTTCGTTATCATCAGCAGCATCTTTGGACACGTCTAGGAGATTCTCAACTTCCTTATTTACTTTAGCCTTCCAGTACTTTGTGTAGTGCCTCTCAACCTTAAATCTAATGGAACCTATTCCGTTATACTTGGAGTGCTTGACCAAATTCTGTAAATCTGAAGGATCAGGCAATTCTGCTTCATAAGTCTCGTGCGCACAAGAGGAACATTGCTGTTCCTTACCAGCGCAATCCAAACAAAGAATTTCAGTTCGCTCTAGTCTTGAAACATCAGCTTCAGCATGTTGAGAAGAACCACTTTTGTCAGCTGTAAAAGCTTGTTCTGGTGTTGACACTTGAGCTGGCGTTGACACTTGAGCTGGCGTTGACACTTGAGCTGGCGTTGACACTTGAGCTGGTGCTGGCGTTGACACTTGAGCTGGTGCTGGCGTTGACACTTGAGCTGGTGCTGGCGTTGACACTTGAGCTGGTGCTGGCGTTGACACTTGAGCTGGCGTTGACACTTGAGCTGGTGCTGGCGTTGACACTTGAGCTGGTGCTGGCGTTGACACTTGAGCTGGTGCTGGCGTTGACACTTGAGCTGGTGCGGGTGAAGTAGATGCTTCAACAGGACTTGAAAAGAACATATTCCAATCATGAGGACCATGAGGTAAAAACAAAACTTGTTCAACCTTTTTTTGTGTAAAAAAGGTCATGACTTCTGGCACAAGACCTAGCACTAATCTTTCAAAGATAAGGTGATGAACTTGTGATGTTCGTATGTCGTTCTTGGTAGAAAAGTTTCTATGAAGAATTGCCACCAAGTCCTCAATAGACACATCCACACCTAACTTTTTGAGTAGAGGTTCTACCTTTTGCACCAGTTCCTCCTTGACGTAAATCATGTACTCCTTTTGTGGCAAGCAAAATTGCTGTCCATAAAGGATTTGTAGAAGGCGAAAAGAGAAATTCTTCATGAATGTTAGCCTTTTCATTTCCCATTCATTCATGAGTTTCTGTATCTTGATTGTGTGTTGCTCAGTAACCCCTTCTACAGGTCTTGTTTTTTGGATTCTCTTGATAAGATCACACAATTGTGGTTCATGAAGTCTCAGAGAAAAGGTCATTTTCAGAAAACTAAACCAATCATTGATGAATGAACCATCTACACCATCCTTTTTTACCCTTGAAAAGAGATCATCGCGAATCTCTTTAAATGAGACAAGTTCAGCTACAAGCTTATCTTCTTGACCAAGTTTGCAGACAGTTGTGAGAATGTGGACAAGAACGTCCACTTCAACGAGCATGTGGGGGATGTGCCTAATCGACCAGAAGACAATGTCCACAATCTTACCTTTGTTGATAAGGTTTGTATAAATCAACGGAACGATGGAGAGCTTATTCTTGATCTTATCAAAGGCTGGACCTCTACCAGTGAAGTAAAGGATTGCGTACCGTTCTAAGATTTTGGGAGTTTCCGCAGGAATAACCTCCCATTTGATCAAAACATTTGAAGGCACTGGTGTTCCATCATCATGGACTGCCTTGCTATCTAGCTCACGAACACGGACCTTCCAAAGCCCGCATTTGAGGTAGTAGTTGACTACTTCTCCTGGGACAAACTCAGATGTCTGTTTGCAGCACATGTATAATAGCTGGACCATCGGAAGAACAGAAAGAGTCCACCACATCTTTTCTGCTTGGAAAAATGGCATGATCATCAGCAAAAAAACTGATACAAAATTGTATAGCGTATATCTAAACACTTCAATGAGTATCAGATTGCTTAGGTCCAAGTTTCTGCGAAGTGCTGTAGAGAATTGTCGTAGAACCCATATTCCACTTGCAGATTTCTTCAAAAAGCGAATAAAATCACTTCCAAAGCGTATAAGAGCCTGTCTATCTTCGTCTAAGGATAAAGTGTCTCCAACATTGGAGATGATACAACCTTTCGGCACTGCTTCATGACAGCCATCTAACTTGTCAAATTCTGCAACTGAAACTGTTATTTCAGGTATAAATTTTTCCAATTCTTTCCTGTCGAATGTCTTGAGTAGTTTTATGATCCATCCATCTGTTAATTCATGTTCGGGGATAACCTTAACATACCTGGCAAATGGAGTTAGGTCCCCAAGAGGTTGTTTCATGGCCAATCTTTGTTTTGTTTCCCTAAACAAATTTAGGATGGTTTCCAAGAGGTGATTTCTGCTGTTTGTGGTTAAGAGCAATTGCATATCAGCAACAGTGGCTGGTCTTGTAGTAGGCACAATTTGTTCAGTATGTCCCTTCTCCAATCGTCGGAGATATTCCTCCATGATTGCCGATTTTGTACGGCATGTTCGTACAGGTTGTTTCTGCTTTTTTGGCAGTAATGTAGTCCAAAAAAGGACTATAAAAGCCAAGTACCATATAGGCACTATCACTCCAGTACAAAAAAACATTGATGAGAGATATACATTTAGATATTCTTTTTTTTCAATTTTTTTTGAAAAAATATTATTTTTTGTAATAAAGTAATAAATAAAAGAATATTTAAAATATTTTTTGATAAATAAAATAATGGCTCCAAGTTAGAGCCAATTAATGAAAAAGGGAGTAGGATTACTCTCCTTGGACAGAAGCAGCCTGTAATTTGGCGCGAGCCTCGTCCAACTTGGCCTGAGCTTGGTCCTGCTCTTGGGACAGCTTTTCAAGCTGAGCTGTCGCCTTGTCTATCTCCTGTTTCAAAGGATGAGGGCGCTCGTGGGCTGTCTTCAACTTTTCAGCCGCGGACTTAATTCTCTCCTGCAGGTCTACGAGTTTCTGGTTGGCCAACTCAACGTTCCTCTTCAAAGCCGCCATCTTAATCTCCTCGATCTTGAGAGGATCCACATGGGGAACAACAAAGGGTGATTCCTTTGTTTTTTCCACAAGAGCCTTGAAAAGATCATCCAACTCAGGATTCTGCTTTGCCTCAGAGGGCGACGCAACGACAGGAGGTGCCTCTTTGGGGAGTGGCAATGTTGCTACAATAGCAAACAAACGTTTAAGCAATTCCTCAACTCCTTCCCGATCGTTCGGAACTTGATGTTTCAGAATCTGGTCCAGAGTAAGGGAGACTTTCTCAGAACAACCTGTAAAGGCCGTCATGACCACGAACCGTGTGTTAGCCGAGTAGTAACCCTCCAACTGCGCAGAAACGTGTCCAATGAGCTTGAGCAGCTTGGTGATGAATTCACTTGTCTTATCCATTTTGGATTCATGGACAAGGCCGTCGAGCAATGCCTTAAAAGCGGCCTTGGACAGGATGTCAACATCCTCCCTTGAAAGACCACCTTGTGTGCAACGTTCAAGCAAAGCCCTTGCTAAAACAAGGCTATCATCGTGGGATGTGCCTGGCTCTTTGAGAAGTTTTGCAACTTCCTTGGCGTCCAGGATTCTGGGCAACAGAGAAAAAAGTCCCTCTATGCGGTTTCGGAGCAGAAGAGCCAGTTGGCGTTGGTCCAGAATTTTACCTGCGCCAATACAACTGAGAAGGAACGCCGTATATTGCCTGAAGCATTTGCTCCAAGCAACTGTTCCATCCTCGTTGACAGTGAACATGATGATGTCGAGCTCTCTTTCAGGAAACAAACCTTGCAGAACAGCCAGGTCACGTGGGTCGATGTGTTCACATGGCATATTCATGCGAAGAATGAGGTCGACGTCGACCCCGCTCTCATTGCCATGCTGGTAGATTTCTTCTACCTGACCCCAATAGCCCATGGCTACCAAACAGCCAGGCAGATTGATTTCCTCGTTGACGGCCTGCATCAAGGCTTCACCCAGAAATTTGGGAAGTAAGTGATGGTACTCCGCCGCCAAGACGAACTTGACGAAATTTTCCTTTCCTTTCCACTTTCGGAGTGCCCCAATTATATCAGAGCCTCCTTGGGGGGTCCCCGCCAATTCCAACAAACTGGTAAAGGCGGTTATGTCCCCTTGCACCGCTTCCCAAAATTGGGCGCACTGCTCCAGTTTTTGTTTCACAACAGAAGAATTCTCGTAAAAACAAACCAGGTCTGGATGGACGGCTGGTTTTGGGGGAGACAGCTTTGGGACATCCTTCCCACCTGCAGTTTTTCCCATCACTGGTTTCCCATCCTTATCCAAGACGGGTTCCGCGATGCTTGTGGTAAACAGCGTGGAGTGGGGTGGGAGTACAAATGAACTCTTTCCTTTCGCCTCCTTGAAGAGAGTATTGAGTTTAGCATTCCTCTCGAGTGGCACGGTAAGGTCTCCCAAAGCCACTTCTGGTTTGGACCACCAATCTTTCCCACAAAACCGTCCGAATCCGTAACGTGTGAGGTCCAACTCGTGTGGTCCCAAATGGGTGGGTTCAGCTTCGGCACTTGAAGCCACAACAACCGTTGGCTGTGTCTTGTCAATTGCCTCGGCTTCATCAAAAGCATCGGCGGCTTTGCCGCCTCCTGTGAGAGCATTTATGGCGGCTTTGCCGCCACTTGCGATTGCACCTAAGTATCTGAGCATACCTAAATCTGCTTCATATAGTGTATGAACCTTCCAAAAAAATATATATTCAACTTTTTTTACAAAGTTGGCCTTGCGCTCAACTTTTTTTACAAAGTTGGCCTTGCGCTCAACTTTTTTTACAAAGTTGGCCTTGCGCTCAACTTTTTTAAAAATACAAATAAAAACCTTGGTAATCCAAGGTTTACAATAAAAAAACGCACATTACTGCCTAGTGAAAAAGTCTTTAGGAAGCATACTAAAGAAAGCCTCACAATCATCCAAGATCTTGCGATTTTTGGCGTCTTTTTCCGCTTCATCCTTAAGAGCCTGGTAGCCGTGTCCAAAGAAGTTCGTGGAAAGAATAATTTTCAAGGTTTCACGTTTCAACTTGTTAGTGAACTTTCCTTCATACTGTTCTTTGTTCTCCTCTATCCACGATGCGTACCTACATTTCTGCTCTTTCCACCGTTTGTCACCTTGGCGTACTTTATCAATACAACCACCAGCAGAAGTGCTCTTGGATTTCATGGCTTCCAACATAATTGGTGGAGTGACTTCTGCATCTGGCTCAAATTCGCCTGATAGCATAGCAATCGGAGCTACAGTAGGTACTTCAGAGAAAAACTTGTGTGCTGAGGCAGGATTATGTCTCCAGTCGTCTCCTGCAGCATGTGCGATGTCCCCTTTTTCAACCACGGCATGCATCATTCCACATCCATGTTGAAAAAGAGAATTAGTCAGCTCATCACAAGTTCTACAGTGAGTTTGTCCTTCCTCTCCACAGGCGCACGCTTCAACTTGAGAAAACAGATATCCCAGTGTTTCATGGGTTAGTTTCCAAATCATGTGCGCGTTGTCAGCACAGTAATCTCTAGGGACTTTTGTAAAGCGAAAACCTTTCTCTTCCCATAACTTTTTCAGCTCTCCCGAGAAAAATTCGGAGCACGCAACACCACCTCCTATCGATATTTCTTTGACATCAGGAAACTTGGTCACACCTTCTGCTAATTGTGTGTTCATGAACCTTAAGAGTACTGAGTGCTTACATGCGCAAAAGAACTGCTGATCCAAAAGTGGAAGAGCTGTAATGTCTTCAAACTCACGCATGAAGATATCAAATGGAATACGATGGAGCACGATTTGCTCCATCGTGCGTACCATGCTTTTTCCTACAGCGGTATCTCTTACAAACTCGAGCAACTCCTTCGGAACAAGTTGTGGCCGTTGTGCTTCATTGAACGCCTGGCATAAATATACCACATCTTCTTCGTTCACAAAATCCAGTTTCTCAAAATGCTGAAGAAATGCCCTCAGAAACGCCTGTGGAGAGTGAATTTGTTCTTGATCTTCCTGAATCTTCTCAACAAGCTTATCAAGAGTAGTTCGTAAGCTAAGAAGATGGCATCTTCGAACCAAAAGCGAAAACTCCTCATCAACTTGAAAATCTTCGAGGTGCTGCTTGAACACTTCATAGGTTCCATCGTCCTCAAGACACCAATGACCTGAAAAAAGCGAGGTCATTGCCAAAAACTTATCTTTTGTCAGAGATTCTGCATGAACAAACTCTTTGACAAAGGTTGCCAATAGCTTTTTCTTGTTACACTCCCTAAGCTTCTGATCACGGATGAGTCTGCAGAACAAAGCCTTAATATCACTGAGGGTAGGACAGTTGTCAAACAATCTAAGCGTATTACGGAACCTTGTCAGCTCATCATGAAATTTCTCAGGTGTTGCTTTGATCTGATCGTCAGTCGTTTTGGAAGTTATTTTTATCCAAAGTTCTTGGGGCACTCGGTATGCTTTCATGAAACGCTCTGCCTCGGGTCCAGCTGGAACACATCTAATACCCAATGCTCTGCTTATCTTGTCGATCACCTCACCAACCGCATCGTTTGGCACGGTGTAGATAATCTGCATATCTACAGGAGACTTCACCAGCAGCAATACCGTATGTCCACCAGATATGACAAAAGTGATGTACGGATATTGCGGAGGTCTTTCGGTAAGAAGTGAACTAATAGCATGCCCCATGATGTGATCCATGTACATAATGGGGCAACCAAATCCCACTGCCATCTTCTGAGCAAAAGCTATACCCTCCAAAAGGGAAAAAGCCTGTCCTGGACCTTGTGTGACCGAAACTAGATCAAGCTTGATGTCGAGCTTTTTCAGCTCTTCTAAAACTTCCTTCTCCGCATAGTCCAAATTATTCTTATGTTTTTGGGCGGTCTTCCAGGGATCAACACCTTGCTTTCCTTCGAGCTGGTCTTGTTGTTCACACAGCTTCTTGAAACTATAGATCACTCGACCACCACACATAACAACAACACACGTATCATCACACGAAGTCTCAATAGACATGATAACCACGTCTTTGCCATACTTCTGCATTAATGCACGTGCCTGCTTTCGGGTAAGACGACTATCTAGACTCCTCCTTTCTTCTAGTAAACGACCTTCCCAAGAGAAAGGAGTTGGGGTCAGAATCGGCGCACCTGTTGCGGTTGTCATCGTAAAGACACGATGTTCCTTTTCTTGCTTGATTTCGATACTACAGTGAACTACCTTATCTTTAAGCTTTTTAATAAGCCTCTTATAGGGGGCAAAAGCATAATGATATCCGTGCTCCCAAAAAAGAACATCCCAATCTTGGTCGTGAAGGGAACAGAAATTCTTATGGCCCTTGTAGTCAGGATCAATGTGAACACATTTGAAGGTCTTCCCATCTATTTCCATAGTGTGTTGCTTTACAGCAATGAAAGAAACTGTCCCAGCATCTTTTACTTCTTTCATATTTGAAAGATGTCCTAGAATAGCCGCAACAATGGCAGTTTTACCTGCTCCACGCACTTGACCATTTAGGTCAATAACAACTTTACGCCCTGCTTTCCATTCTGAAAGGACATAACATGCCACCATGTAGGCATATTGGTTGGTATTGAACAAGTTGGTGCTGATGAAGGGTTCGCTCACATTTGGAAATACAGGACTGAAGTCTGTACGGTCATGAACTCCTCGGTTAGGATGAGCAGAGCTTTGATTGGAAAAATCCTGATCATCTACTTTGGCAGACTCTCCACCAGAACTTTGTTCCTGATGTGAAGCCATATCCATGAATGAGATAATAAAACATATATATATTCAACTTTTATTATAATAATATATTTATTAAATATATTATATAATGTATAAAAATAAGTATATAAAATACAAGACAAAATATATACAATTAAATAATAAAATACATGTAGGAGGTGAAATTACATCTAATGATATAAATCAAATTATTTATCTAAAAAATAATTTTGAAAAATTAAAAAAAGTTTCTCAAAAAAATATATCTCAAGATGCATGGTCTATAATAAGATTAATGACAATTATAGATAATCTTCATCATCCTATACCATTACAAATTAAAACTAATTTTTATGATGAATGGATTAAAAAAATTCTACAAATCAAGAACAACTATTTTTTGAAAAAAAAAAATTATTTGAAATTTCAAAAAATAATTATTCTGTAATTATAGATTGCTTATCATCTATAAATTTTTTTACTAATAAAACTTATTTTAGTATAGGTTCATTTATGCATGTTGTTGGAACAATGATTTATTTTGTTCAAGAATCTGATGAATATAAAATACAGTTTTTAACAGAAAACCAACTCGTTCATTCAATGATAGAAAATTTAGCTAATTTTATACATATATTTGATCGTAAAACTAATATTGTTAAATCAATTGTATATTTTGAAAGATTTATGAATGCATATAAATTATTAAAAATTAAACAAGGCGCAATAACAAGTCAAGATAGTGATGAAATATTTCAACATATTGATGAAATGAAATCTATACTAAAAACTTATGATAAATCTTTAATTAAACAGTTTAATACTGAAAATTTTAAACAATCTCTTGAAATTATCTCTCCTAAAAAATATATACTAAGAACTTGTGATCTAAATTTTTATTTGTCAATTATGATACAACTTTTAATGACTGTTATAAATCATAATAACTCATATATAAAAATAACTTTTGTTGATGATAAGTTTTTATTTTCACTTGATATATAATTATACTTTATTATATCAACAAAAAGAATAGTTTGTCAATAATCTTGTGTTTTATTATGTTTGTAATAGTTTCATTTTCTTCTACATAATCTTTGTCTAATAAATAATATAATTTTATAATTTTTTGAGAATATTTCTTCTCAAAATCTTCCTTCGTTTGTATTTCATATAAACTAATTTTACTTACTACAAATTCATATTTTTCAAGTATATTTGAATTCATCTTACTTATGTAATTTGCTGTTGGTAATATATCCATAAAATATACATCATTTTCTCCATTCTTAATATTTTTATATATTTTCCTTACTTCATCCAGATTATTATTTCTATATCTTGATTCTTTTAGATATACACTTAAATTTTCTTTCCTTATTTCAATAAACTTGTCTTTATATTTTAGTATTTCTGCTTTGTATTTAGTTAGTAAATCTTCTTTTTCTTCTGTAAGAATATTAGGATTTACATTACCATTTTTTATTTCTTTTAGAATTTCATTATTTACATTACCATTTTTTAATACATATTTATTATTCCAATAATCAAAACCAAAAGTTTTTATTTCAATATTATGGACTTTTAATTTATTATTAAAATTATCATATAATTCATCAACAATATTATCATATGAACTGTATAAATCATCTATTTGCTTTTCTAGATCCATCCATATATTATTATTAGTATCTGTTAATAATTTATCTAATTCTACAATCTTTTCATTATATTTATTATCATAATCTTTTTTGGCATTTTCTATTGATTTTTTTATAACTGGATAATAATTATCTTTCAAAAACATAATTTGTGAATCAACAATTTTTCTATAATAAGTATTTATTATAGAATCAGTGCTAATAGTCTGTTCTAATTCTTCAATATATCTATTTCCAATATGTTCTATTTCATTTTCTCTAATATTTTTACTTTTATTGATTATTTCGCCTGTAATTACAAGATATCTATCTGCTATTTCTTTAAGTGATATAGCCTCTGTCTTTTTAATTGCATCCTCATACGGTTTTGTTAATGTAGAAAGTAATTCACTTCTAATTTCATCTCTAATTTTAGGTGTTGTATTAGCAAAATAGTTGTCAAATTTTAATAATATATTTTCAATATATTTTTGATGTGGTTCAATTTTATTTACATAATCAGCATGTGTTCCATCTACTTCTATAACACTATATTTAGTTTCATCCACATTCTTTTTAATCCAATCTGTAATTTCTTGTTTTGAAATATGTTTTGTCAAATCAAGTTTGTCCCAATCAATCTTTTTATTTTCATTTAGTTCCAAAGCAATTTTTTGGACGTATTCATAGTATTTTGAAAAATTATGAAATTTACTCGTTTTGTATAATTCTTCAATAATGCTTCCACAAACATTTCTAAAATTATTTTCACTATTTTCAAGAAATTTGTAATAATCCTTGTTTTGTAATAAAGCTTTTTCACTTCTTTCTAATGGTTCGGTCTTCATTGCCAATAATTCAGAAAATAGCTTTTTAACCGATTCTCTAACATTTTGATATTGATCTTTTCTATTTTCTAATACTTTGATTAAATTCTGTTGCGGATCTGCTTTCAAATCTTGATCTGAAATTCTAAACATAATTTTAGGTCTTTTACTCTGTTCTATAAGTGATGATTCATTTATATAGGTCATAAATGTTGTTAATGGTAGTAAATTATCAAGTGTTCTATTATCAATCATATTCCTTTCATTAAAAATTATAATATCCGCAATCAAATAAATGTATAATAGTATTTTGCAATCATTAGAAGAATCATGTAGTCCCATACCCTGTACGTCAAAAAATAATATATTCTTTGCCTCAGTTTCAATGACTGCATAATCAATACCATAAGTACAGTGTTCGTCTGTATCAGATGTTTCAAATAAATTATAATTTCCCTTTAATAACGAACTTATAATACAATTTAATAATGTACTTTTTCCTCTTCTAGCTGGTCCAATTAAAGCAAGCACGGATAAAGGCTTGTCATTTGCTGGAAAATGTAAAGTTGGAGATAATTCTAAAATACCATTTCTAATATTCATAAATTTATTAACCTTGTAATAATTAGTTAATTCATCATAAGGATCTATAATTTCAAAGGAATCGTTGGTAGTCCTCATCCTCCTTTTTTTTTAATATGTTAATATATATTTATTATATATTCTATTACCAAATCAATTTTTATAAAAATATTTATTCATTTTCTATAGTCTTGCTTTCAAGTTTATTTATTCTTTTAAGTAATGATTGAATTATGTGCGCATATTCTTGTTGATCTTTTAATAATGATTTTATTTCATTAATTTCTGTTGCTTTATTTTGTAATTGTTTTACTTCTGCTTCTAATTCACTATTTCTTTTTTCCAACGATTCATAATATTCTTTTTTTTGTTTATTATCATCAATTAATATTTTTAATTCTGTCATTAATTTTTCTAATTCAATATATTCTTTTTTTTCATCTAATTCACTATAGCTTTTCTTAAAATATTCTGGATGTGTTTTGTGTAATGAAAATCCATTTTCTATATTTGATGATTGAAAATGTTTTATTACAAATAAATTATCTATAGTTAAGTCATATTCATAAAATTTGAAATAATTACCTCTATACCCACTTTCGGTTATTTTTTGAATCATAAAATTTAAAAAATAAAAGCAATGACACCATTTTGATATTTCTCTACCGTTTGAATAAGAACTATTAATTATAAAGCATTTAGAGATTTGGATATTTTTAATTGGTATTATTTTAAGTTTATTATGTGGATTATCACGATTATAATTTGGTGCATAACGATTATATTCTTCAATAATTTTACTTCCATCTTCATCAAAAAGTACATTTTCATGTTTATCAAATGGTTTATTACAAAATGTATTAACTTTGGTATTTATAATATCATCTACACTTTTTTTCATCATAACTTGAAAATCTTTAATTTTACTATCCATATAGGCATCAATTGAATTTTTTAATTCACATTTTTCATGATCTAATATATTTCCAAGTATAACGCTATTAAGAAACATCTTCTAATTATATTGACAATCATTCTATTACCAAATCAATTTTTATAAAATATTGAATAATATATTAAATATCAATATATATACATATAAATACTATGACTCTTACATTTCACAGAACAAATGAAAGATTACTTATAAAATATATTGATGATACATTCAATATATTTTCATGTGTTATACCTTATCATGACAAATTTGTTATTGATTACT
>Ga0194133_10003863_pt1 | contig 20775 bp, 8 predicted proteins | sample TA2KigOf40mmetaG_FD_155448 | JGI IMG/M metagenome (GOLD analysis project Ga0194133, IMG submission 155448) | Freshwater microbial communities from Lake Tanganyika, Tanzania - TA2015055 Kigoma Offshore 40m | ecosystem: Environmental > Aquatic > Freshwater > Lake | place: Tanzania: Lake Tanganyika...
GATTTTAAAGAACTCATCAGAAAACAATTTTTTTGGTTTGTAAAAAGAGTGTAATAACCAAGCAATATCGGGAATAGTATAATAATTAGGTTATTTATAAATATTATAATCATTTGAATTGCGCAAATAAACATAATTAAATTTGTTTAAATGGTGTAATTGATCGATATATGGAATACCAACACCAAAAGCAATTTTAAATCCTTATTATAATAACAATTTATGATTACAAAAGTAATTGGTTATGACATCACCACCGCCTAAAATAATATTATTGTATTAAACGCCATTTTATTGCGAGAAATGGGCGATATATTAGCGCGGTGATTATTTATTTAGGTATTTAAAAACATCGACAAAAATATCATCACCGCAATTGTATTTGCCGAAATATCCTAAATGCAAAAGTATTGGAGGCGATTCAAAAAAATATTATTCATTGAGAAATATTAAATCATATGTTTTTTTACTTAGCAAAATATCTATTTGACACTCGTTTAAAACTAAAATTTTTGTTCGGGTATCACCTTCACCATAACTAATGTAATATTCGCCATTTTTTTCTGTTAAACCCGAAGGAAAAACTAATAAATATGGCAAATGATTATCATTTATAGAAGGTATAAAGAAATCCGATATTTATTATATATTATAATTCGCGTCAAAAGTAAATAAAAACATGAAATATAAGTATTTACCGTGTATTTTAATTTTGTTTAAATCTATATTTTTTAAAAATTATAAATTTTGCTGTTTATACTCAATTTTCATATGACCAATTGACAAAAAAGTATTTTTATACGGAACGGCGGGTGTGCTTAAAGACAAATGGAATTATTTATATTTATTTTATATATTAACGAGTATTTATGATTCTTTATGATTAATTTGCCCGTTTTATTAAACTGTTAATTTATTATTAATTTCGTATAATACATCTTAATTTTATAATAATACGCAATTTTTTTCAACTTTATTATGTTTAATTTATAATAGTTCCTATTCGGGTTCAATAAAAATATATTTATTCTCAATATCAATTTTTAAACTTCTTTTCATCATTTTGACCCATTATTCGCGATTTTTAATTATAAATGCATTATATGTAAGCCATAATTAATCATTAAACAAATATAATCGGGCATCTTAATTCATACAATTTCCAAATATATTATTTATATTGTATTATATAATAAATTCGCCATTTATAAGTTCCATCACACATATTCCCGTTGTATCAACCTCTTTATATAATTCGTCATAATTTTTTTATGTATTATCTTTATATTTTTGTAATTTTACAAATTATTCAGGTTATAATTGCGTTCTATATTTGTTTATATCATATAATTTATAATTTACACCTAATTCCGCGTTTAATAATATTAAATCTTTATGATTTTCTAGCATATATTTATATCCTTCACTCCAAAATTTCCATGGATGTATTTTCTATCCCACGTTATAAATTATATTTCTATACGTCATTATAAATGTGTTCTATTTATAATAAATAATAGAATTATTAAAAACGTAATTGTTCATAATATTTTTATTTTGTATCTACTCTGTTAAATCAATAATTTTCATATTTATAAGTATTATTTAATTTATTTTATAATAATATCATATACATAATAGAATTATTTGACGGCAATTTATAAAAATTATATGAAAAATAATGTATTATATGGCGCAAAAATTATTCATATAATAATAATATGTAATAATTATCCCGCGGATTTTTTTAATAAATTTCATTTTAATTCTAAGCAAAAAAGAAATGAAAACTCGCCGCTATTCTATTAATGCTCCTTTTTATTACTTTATTCACTTTTGCCATAACTGATACACTTTAATACCTATATTGTTATATTATAAATTAAATAAAATAGCTTTTATGTATATTTTTTATTATATTGCATTTTAATCATGTGTTTTTGACTTTCTTACTAGAAAAATACTTTTTGTAATTAATTATACTTACGTCGTGACATTTATATGTAAACCCATACCTTAAATTTGCGCAAAAATATATTGATAAGTTAGGGATAATTTATGGTTTATTTTAAATATATATGAATTTATACACTTATATTAATAAAATAAAACAAAATATTGTATTAGCTATAATATGAATTGTATATATGATATATAATAGATAAAAGAAAACAAATTATAAGAGGCGTTTTATAATAATTTATATGGCGCGTATAAAAAGTATGCAAAAATATAATTTGCCAAGTTGAAATGAATAAGCGCAAAAATATATTGCTAAATTTGAAAAAGGTGCGCAATATAAAACAACAATTTTAAAAATATATGTATATATAGCGAAATATTTGAAAAATAAGAGAAAATAATAATTAAAATTGAAAATAAGATGGATAATTGGAGTGAAAGAGGGAGGCGTATAGAAAAGAATGCAGGAATGAAAGTTTATTAAAAGAAAAGTGTAAAAATATAAAAATGTGCGGGATTTTTGTGTATTTGTTTAGCCTAAAAAGTTAAATATCATATAAATAAGTATGGAATAATTTGTATACTTTAAAAAATAGAGGTCCGGAATCAATGAAATTATAATATGCAGATAACAATACATTATTGGGATTTCAAAGATTGAGGATAAATGATACATCATAAAATGGAGATTAACCATTTAAAAAAGACGGTGTATTTGTAATAGCCAATGCGCAAATATATAATTATAAAGAACTAAAAGAGGAACATAAATTTGAATTTAAATCGGAATCAGATTGCGAGATATTATTACATTTGTATTTGAAGTTTAGAGATGTAAATAAATTTGTTGGTGATTTGGATGGTGTATTTTCATTCGCAATTCATGACACAACAACAAATACGACATCGATATGTAGAGATTAACACGGTGTAAGACCATTATTTATGGGATTGACCTATTTAAATGACATAATATTCGCGTCGGAAGCAAAAGCGTTGATAAATTTGTGCGATAATAAAACAATACAACAATTTAAACCAGGAAATACATGGGTAAAAGACGCAAAATATATCATTTAAAAAGAGTGGTATGAATTAAAAGAAAATTAAATCGAAAAATTAAAGATAAATCAAGAATATTATTACAAAGAAACATATGATTTACTATGCAAAAGTATAGAAAAACGAATGTTAAGTGATAGATAAATAGGAGCATTTTTATCAGGTGGCTTAGACAGTTCAATAGTTTGCGCAATAATATAAAAATATTATAATGAATAAAATAAAGGCAAAAAATTAAAGACATTTTCAATAGGATTAAAAGATTCAATAGATATGAAATACGCGAAAATATTGGCAAATTATATAGGAACTGATCATACTTCGGTAGAAATAACGGTAGAAGATTGTATAAATGCATTGGAAGATGTAATATATACAATAGAATCGTTTGACGTGACGACAATAAGAGCGTCAGTTCCAATGTATTTATTGAGCAAATATATAAGCGAAAACACAGATATAAAAGTATTATTTTCGGGTGAAGGGGCTGATGAAGTAGCATAAGGTTATCTTTATTTCAAAAATTAGCCTGATTCAAAAAGTGGTTCTATAGAATCGGCGAGGTTGATTAATGATTTGCATAAATATGATTTATTAAGAGTAGATAGAACAACCGCTTCTTGGGGCTTAGAAATAAGAGAGCCTTTTTTAGATAAATATTTTGTGGATCATTATCAAAAACTCTACGCAAATATTAAAGCACCTCAAAATAATATAGAAAAATTCTATTTGAGATCTGTAATTTAATTTAATAACCCTACACTTTTGCCCAAATCTATATTGTGGAGACAAAAAGAAGCTTTTAGCGATGGTATTAGCGGGTTAAATGATGATTCTTGGGTCAATTAATTAAAAATATACGCAAACACAATATATAGTAATCATGAATTTTAGCTATTAAAAAAAACATATTATCCCGAACCATAACAAAAAGACGCACTTTTATTGCGTCAAATTTATGACAAATATTATGGATTAATTAAACCTCCTTTAATTGATTATTATTGGATTCCTAAATGGTCTCAATAAATCAACCCTGATTCTTCAGCGCGATTTTTATCTATTTATTCACTAAAAACAACTTATAACTCTTGATCATTTTATTTCTGCGTAATTTTTGTTTGATATAATTAATATCTCGCGTATTTTTTATGTCTATTCATAACTTTATATATCTTTTTTGCGCAATTATAAAAATTATTTTTGTTTCATTTACAAATATTTATGTAATTTCACTGCCTATAACTTTTGTTCTATTGAAATTATAACCCAAATTAATTATAATACTATAAAAATAATTATAAAAGCAAAAACATTATGTGTATATTTATATGAGAAACAATAAAAATGAAAGCAAAAAAGAATGCGCAAAATTATATTTTAGAAAATATTTAAATTCAAAATAAAACAACAAAATATCTGAGCGCGATAAATATGAACATTGGTATTTTTTAACTATATAATTATTTTACACGATTATTATTTTGCGCTTAACTCATTTGTAACGTTTATTATCTGACGCTGGGGAACATTAAAGCAAAAATTTATAATAGAATTTACAAAATAAAAATTTTATCAATGATATATAAAAAAAATATAGAAATTAATACGCGATAATAAATAAATGAATAAAACAGCGCGAAATTATTTAAATGTTTGAACATAGATAACAAGGAAATATAAAAATAAAGGATTTATAGAGAAGAAAGATGCCGTGAAATTATAAATAGCGAGAAATAAATGTATAATTAAGTGATTTCAATTGTAATTATTGATTAAAGATTAATAAACAGAAAATAAATGGGAAAAATTAATCAAATTTAAAGGCGCGGAATTGATATATTATTAAAGAAAAACATTAATATCATTATAATGTTGCGTGATGGAATTAGAAGATGAATAATTATGCATAAAATGATATTAATTGGCTTAAATATTGCCGAAATTATTATAAATATTATGTTTCAAAATAAAATTAAGAGGGTTATTTGAAATTAAAGACCTTTTTTAACTTGAAGATAATAAAGGTATGAAATCGAAATGTTTATCATATTACATGGCCTTTTTAAATTAAGCGAGATCCTTATCATTAGAAAATATTAACATTTATTGATCAGCATAACGCGAATTTTCCATGATTTATTACATTCTAATATCTTGATTAATTAAAGAGCGCACAATAAATTTGATAATTTTATACCGATTTCTTTAAACTTCTTCATCAATTTAAACTTTAAGAAAATCATGAGGAGAATCAAATTAAAGCATGCATGTAATAAGACAATTTTATTTAAATTTTTTATTAGGATATTAATACATTCTAATACCGCGGCCAATACTTTAAATTATTTATATTTTTGATTATTTATCATCGCAAAAAACAATCATATCCGTGATGGGTAGATTAGTACCTTCAGATATACAATTAACATTACATATTATTTTAATAGTTGTGTCATATTTCATAAATTCGCTAAAATAAGCATTTTTTTATTGTTAATTAGTATTACCCGATATTTAACAAATATATACTTTAATTTTATTGTCTTTAATGAAATTAATATTAGATAATTTTTGAAATTAATTAGAAGTGGTGTGTTTTTTGCTATCAATTTCTGAATATCTATTATAAATAATAACACGTTTTCTTTTGTTATTTATGGCGATCATTATAATTTATTCAAGTTATGTATGTTCAATAGATTGTCCTTTTTATTTTAAATAGGCGCGAAAAAGAACTTTATAATTACAAACAATTTTGTCTTTTAAAGCTTAATATAAATCATATTCATATAATATTTTACCATATAATTAGGTATTATGATACATATTAAAAGTATAAATATTACTATTTTTGCCGGTTTATTATTTTATATTAGGTGTCGCAGTAAAAAAATAGCATTATATTGAACTATTTTTAGCAAAAATTTTTATTAAAGGCAGAATACTGTCAGCTGTTGCGTGGTGTGCTTCATCAAAAATAATAAGGTCAAACACTGATTTTTTTGCGAATTATAATAGTTTATGTGCTGACGCATAAGTAATCATAGTAACCGATTTTATAGCGCTATCATATGGAATTTAATTAACATTTGCCGGCAAAACCTACATAATTAAATCATTTATTTCCGATTTGCGAAATAAAAATTCTCCTGATATTATATAAGTTTGTATATTTCCATTTATCATATATTTTTATGCATATTAATGTAGTATTTAAAGCGGCATTATTAATAAAATTTATTTTACCGCGCTCTTTATTATTGCTTAATTTATTATTTCCGATTTTCCCGAACCGCAGCATAGTTATAATATTCCTTTTTTATTTAATTTCATTTGTTTTAGTGATTCTATTTGGGGCTTCCTTAACTTCTAATACATTATTTTATTTAAATTATTTTTTTTATCGATTTTTATTATTTTTTTTATCGATTTTTATTATTTTATTGCGGCTATTTTTCATTTGTTTTACAATACTTTAATCATAATTAATTTATATCGCATTTATATTACACTTTTTATTATATTCGCATTTATATTTATAATAAATATATCCGCTTTTTTATTATTTTTAATAAGTACAGATATAATTTTTATTTGCGAAATTTTTTATTTTTTGATTTCTTATACAAAGACTGAACACAATTATTTATTATAAACACAAAATGTAAATTTAATTATTATTTTTTGCGCATATTTTAATATATTACCGCGCTTTTATAATATATTTTAAATTATAATTTGTAATTAATCTATTTTTCGCGTATATATGAATTTAAATTCTTCAATATAAAAATATACATTATTTTAGCCATTAAATTATAATAAAATCATTTATATTTAAATAAAGCGCAAATATAAATTAAAATATATGGCAAAATATTGTAAATATATAATATTATATATTACAAATAATTAGTACGATATATAAATTATAAAATAATGGAAAAAATAAATAATATTTCCGCCTCTAATATTATATACAATGTTTAAATTTGTAAAAAATAAGACAAAATATGCGGCAAATATAAACCAATTACAATAATAAATTATATATTTTTAAATTAATGAATGAAAATGATTTAAAAAATAAATTAAAAATAAAAATAATAAATATATTAAAGCGGTAAATATTATTTTTTATATTGTTATTTATATATGACGCGAATTTTACTTAAAAAAATATTTATGGTGGGATGATTTTGTCGTCGCTTAAAGATTAATATATAAATGACACAAAACTTTTTAATAATAATTTCCCTCGCATTAAATTAATTTATTATTAAAAATATTTAAAATATAATTTTATTTTTATTATATAACTTGTATTTACGGCGATAAATATATATTTAATTTCCGCGCTAAATAATTTAATAGTTTTGTATTTTTGCATCATTAGTTTATAATTTTTTGCAAATAATAATTTACAATTATCTATCTCCGCATATATTACTAACATATTTTTCATTTTATTTAAATTTATTTTAAGTATATTAATCGCGGATTTTCATATTGTACATACTTTTTGATATTATATAACTTAAATTACCTTATATTTCATTTGTAATTTTCAATATTTTAGCATTATATTGCGGAAAGTATATTTTTATAATTTTTAACCTACTTTATATCATATAAATAATATTATTGTCGCGATTTTTATATGAAATTAATTTATATTGTTTTATTAAATGTCAGTTTATAGTTAAAAGTAATATTGATTATATAGCAAAAGATAATATTTAAATTTTGCGCAAAATAATTTATATATTTGTTTGATAGAAATTAAAAATATAAAATAAAATTCAAAACAAAAAATGGCGCGATTAATAAAAATTTAAAGTAAAAAAATAATAGTATTTACCATTTATTGCGCTTATTAATAATTTGATGGTTTTAAATTATTTTATTTAATAATATTTGTATTTATATATAGGAAAGCGAAAACAAAAATAATAGAATGGCTATTATATTTTATTATTAACTTTTCGCGATTGATATTATTTGTAAATTTTAAAATATGCAATTAATATTATGTTAAAGCGCGAAATATTAGATTATTTTTTATTATATTTTGTAAATGTAAAATTTTCATAAAATATATGAATAATATATGTACGCGATTGATATAAAAAATGATGTTTTAGCCAAAAATTATAGGAATGTGTGTGAATCTAAAAGAAAAAGATATATAAAAATTAATAAACGACTTAATACAATATTGTTTTGAACAGTGTTCTACAATATGCAATTTAATTGTTAAAAAATAAACGGAAAAAGTGCGAAGTAAAATAAATACAATATAATTGATTATAAATGATCCATTAACAAAATAATATATGAGCCAAAAAGATTACTAAATATATAGAAATATAGTGAATATAGGAGATTAACTGATTGAAAATTGCAAAAAATATATTTAAAACGACGGAATGGATTATTATTAAGAATTAACAAAGAAGAATAATTAATTAGAAGGATTAGATGATAGTGAAAGAAAAATATTATTGAAAAAAGAATACGTTTCTAGGAAATTTTTAAGAGACACAACGACAACAATTATAGCGAAACATATTTACAATGTCGAGAGAAAAGAAGGATTTTAATAAGAAATTGAATGTATATAGGAATTTATAAAATAAGTTATACACGAAGACGGAGAATATCACTTAAAAGGAACGGCTAATTTAATAACAATAACAAATTAAATAAAATTATCGGAAAATTTAATGAAATTTAGCGACGAAAAAAGATAGAATGGAACAGACACAGATGCGGGAATAATATTACCCAAAGAGATTAATTCAGTTATTTATGGAGATGCAATTGAAAATGTTTTAATGGACAAATAATTGGCCAATCAAACTATCCAAAATATAATTAAATTTATATGTTCTCGTTAAATGTAACTTTATAAGCGCCGAATTTTCAATATAACATAATTTGTTTAAACTGAATTTGGAACATATTTGAGGCCATCTAAACGTCCATTTTTCCTAACTAATACTGTCTTTTTGTAAGAAGCTGAAAGTTTATAATTCGTTTTCAACCATAAAAAACCAAATAAATCTGTTCATTTTGTAAAAATTTCCCGCAAATAAAGTCGTATGATGAAGGGGTATTCTATTTCCTAATGTTTCATAAAAAAAGCCGATGATGGATAATCTTTTATTGTTTGGAGAATTGCCCTTAACTATGACACCTTTTTAAATTCTAATTCTCTCTTTATAAAACGCCTCCCCTATTAGACATTAGATATTTCTTTGAATCTCGTTAATGGACGCATAACTAATCTTTCCGATTGCAATACATTCATATAAAATTTTATTTTCGAGTCAATGTTTGCCCCTGTTTAATAATGTTTGCCTCTTGATGTCTATTGATTCCCTTCTACACTATGAACTTATACAAAAAGTATGATACTTTGTACTTTTTTTCCATATTTTTATTATTATTCGCGCTATTAATTATATATTTCATAACAAAATTATTATTTTATTATATTTGTATTTATATATAAAAACTTTTATTGCAAATAAAAACGCGATGTTTATTTTATATTTATGTTATTATATTTTAATTCCGCCTAATATTATATTATTAATTTTTCACACACTATTGTTATTATATATTTTATTCCGCGGAATTTATTAATATTATTATTTTATAAAATTCAATTTATTGCCAAAAATTTGCAATTAATGTTTTCTTTTTTAAATTTTAAATAGTACAAATATTGTTTAATAGCTATAATTTTATATATTTTGCCGAAATCATTATCACCAATGTTAATTAAATATATATTTTTTATAATATAAATTAATTAGTTAAGCATTAATACCCGCGAAAATATAATAAAAGTAATAAAAGTTGCGCAATAATATAATTAAATAATTTAAAATCAGGATTATAATTTATTTTTGCCGCATAAATATAATATTTTTACTTTTTCGCACATTATAATTACAATATTATTAATATAATCGCGGTAAATAAATAACAACTTTTTATCGCGAAATATTATTTAAACAATTATTTCATACATTTTTGATTTTTTACAAAATATAATTTAAAATTACTTTTAACTTTTTTAAATAGTTTGCTATTTTTAATTCATTTGCGCACTTATAAAATAAAATATCCACCATATATAAATAATTTGCAACTTAGTAATTTATTTTTGATTATCTTTAAAAGCTCAATTTATAATTTTGCATTAATTTGTATGGCGCAAAGATTAGAAATATATTAATATTTTTATATTTAAACGGCGCTTATTATAGTTCTATATAAATTATTTTTGCACTTTTAAACATTAAACACATATAGATATCATAATTAATATAATTTCTATGATTTTAAAAAGTTTGTTTAATGTTTCGCGCATATGTTTGTGTATACATAATAACAAAAATAATAAAATAAAAATCGCGCTATAAAATTATATCAATTATTTATTTAAAAATTTATAGGTGGGTATATTTATTTGTTTTTATGGTTATTCACGCCACAAATAATATTTATACAATGTAGTATTTTGCGCAAATATTATATTATTGCCATTTTTAATTTAATTTTTAATTTCGCACTATACATATTTACAAAAATATTGATTATTTATTTTTATATTGCGACATTTATTTAAATTAATATCTGTTTGCGTTCTTTTATTTTTATAAACATTTGTAAAATATTTTTTTGAATTCACTACCGATCCTCCTTAATATTACTAATTATTTGCAAATATATTTAAATTATTATCAATGTCGCGCGATCATTTTAAATACATAAATCAATATTAGTATGAAATATAGTTTAAAGATGCGTTTATTATATAATTTCACATATTTAAAATGCAAAAATAATTTGAATTGGCTTTAAAAAGTTAAACGTGTGTATAATTAATAGTAAGTAGGTGTTGAACTTGATTTTATTTTGTATGAAAATTATTTATTGAATCTATAGTTATCAAAAGAAAAGTTTAATAAACAAATGTATTGCTTATTTTATTGATTTATACTGAATTTCGCCAAAATTTAATGAATATTTCGCGGTGAATTTATGGATAATCATATTTTTAAATTATTCATGCCATGATTTTTATAGTGTATTACCTATCCGCGATATATTTATCATATGATTATATATTATGTTTTCATGCGACCTTATTAAATAAATGTTATATTCAACAGTAATTTATTATATTTTATTTATTAATGCGCCAAATTTTATAGTTAACGTTTAAATTATTATATGAAATCTTTTTATATTTTTAAAATCGAATAAAACAATACATTATATCTCCTATATTTTTTGAGTCAAGCATAAAGTTTATTTCAATAAAACAAAATTTATATAAACTTTATAAATATGTTTCAAATTTAAAGTTATAGCGCAAAATTGTATAATATAATCGATTAAAATTGTATAAATAATCTATATATGCGCAAAAACATATAATTTTTAAAACGCATTATTAAGTAAGTTCATATAATTACATGAAAATGTATGATATATTTAAAGTTAAAATTTTTTTTAAAAGGTATTTTGTTTTAATAATTAATAAATGGCATAGAGTTAAATAATATAATAATAATATAATAAAATATGCGCGAAATTAATTATTATATATGCCGAATAATTTTGTATAAACATTTAAAAAAATTTAAAGTTGCAGAAATATTATAAACATATATAAATACTTTGAGATAATTATCGGCAAATAATATAAATATTGCGAAATAAATTATAGATTTAAAAACATGGTAATATCTTTCCTCTATAAAATAAATATTTATATTTGTAAATAAACAATAAATAAAAACATGTATTGCGCGAAATTATAAATAAAAATAAAAATTATATATTATATATTCGCGATTTATACATTGAACACTATATATTTTGCTTATTTTAAAATAAATACTATTTAAAAGAATGTGTATTTTACCGTGACTAAATTTGAATTGCGAGAAATTTAAGTTGCATATATAGTAAAATAAGTGAATTATTTATGATCAATATGAAACGGAAAAATATAAATTAGAAAATAGGTATCGCGGGTGAATTATTTTTTCTTTGTAACTATTTTAAATCACCTCCGGGCGTCAGATAATAAACGTTACAAAATAATATTTTGATTACTTAAAAATAATAAAAAACCGCAATTATTTATTTTATTATTTATTATTTTATTATTTATTATTTTATTTTTGTTTTTCTTTGATAATGTTATTCGCGCACCTTAATAATTTCTATTTTACAGAATTATAATATAAAATAAATTACACCCACCTCTCATTAATATTTACATACCACTTAAACATAGAATTTGCGCAGAATTTATTATTAAGCAAACATATAATATTGGTATATCATATAAATTTAAAGATAGATATCAATAAATAAATATTTAACCGCGCTATAATCATATGTTTATTGTCAAAACCTTTAATTATTTTGCTATAAAAATGTCGCTTTAAAAATACAATAAATATTTGCGAAATACATATAAAAAAGATATTATTTAAGAGTTTTATATTATTATAAAGCGTTTAAAAGCCAATTATTTTTTGCACAGAAAATTATATTTATTTTACAAAATATAGAAATTAGTAACAACTATTTGTCAATAAGGTTATAATAAACGCCTTTATTTTAATATTATATAAAAATAAGCGAATATTTTTGAAGTATAAGTTCGCATTAATATTATTGATAAATTAAGATTGCGAATTTAAATAAACGCAAATATAAATGTGTTGCTTAAACAGTTGAATATTTTAATTTGTCTGAAACTATATAAATAAAAAATTATATAATAATTTAAGCGAAAATATAAAAGATAATAAAAGCGCGAATTTTATTTTATTCAAGTATCGATATAATATATAGCTAATATTATTATAAAGTTGCAAAATAAAAATGACATTAAAAATTATTTTATAAATTGCGAAAATAAAAATAAAATTGTATAAATAAACACGTTTATAAACGAGTGATTTATTAAAAATATTATAAAAAAAAGTTTATAAAATTGAAATTATGATGAATAATAATTAGAACAATATGAAGTTTGAGGCGCAATAAAGTGGTTTTAAATTAGATACTATATTAAAATAAATGGAATAACAATATAATTATATTGATTATTGTGTTTTGCGATAACATCATGATGACCGTATGTAATTTCATATAGTTAAAATAGATGATTTAGACTCGATTTTTAAAGGCAAAAATACATTAATATTACATGAAGTTATAAATGACAAAAAGTGCAAAATGTATTTTGATATGGACATAAGTTTGAATAAGAACGAAATAAATGATCAATAATAATAAAATATATAGACCAGGGTTTTAAACAAAACAAAAGAAATAATTATTGAAGTCGCGCAAAAATATAATGATGAAATTTATATTGATTACGATAATATTGAACAATTATTTGATATTTTCGATAATAGTAGAATATACGGAGACAAATATAAAATAAGTTATCATATAGTTTTCGGGTATAATGATTATTGTAGTGACAAAAAATAATTATAATTTATCGCGGGTAAAATAAATTTTGAAGTTGAGAAGTATTTAAAAGAAACACACAATATAATTATAAAAAATCCGATTGATACATAAGTGTATAGATAAGGATCTTCATTGAGAATGTTTAATTGCCCAAAAAAATAAGGTGAACCTGTTTTGCAATATTTTGGAAAAAATTATATATAAAACAAAATTCATCCGCGATAATTAATATTATCTTATACTCAAGACCTAGATCATATTTATTTTGTATCATTTAGCGAATAAAAATATGCGACAAATGAAGAATCTCAGTCTATATCGGAAATAAAAGACGAAATATTAAAAGTGGATTTAAAAAGAATTTAAAAAGATTATAATTTATCTTTTATTCAATAGAAAGGTAATATTATACGATTCAAAAATATAAAAAATTGCCCAATTTGTAATAGACATCATGAACACGATAATATGTTTGTAAAAATAAAAAGTGCGCATCATTATATTTTGGGCTGTTATAGAAATGAACATAAAAATGTTATACATATAAATTATGAATAACCAGAAATATTAGTATAATAAAATATTGATAATGCTGTATTATTGAATTAATAAATTGAAATTTATGGAAAATAATATCATAATTTAAGTACTTTTGACAAATAAATATAGATAGACACCATAGATTAAAACTATATACCTAAAATTGATGAATAATATGATGTAACTTTTATAAAATCGGGGATGGGAACAGGTAAAACTAAATTATTAATGCAATATATAATGGATTATATAATAAATAACCCAAATAAAAGTATATGTATTTTATCATTCCGATTAACATTTACAAAAGAATATAAATAAAAATTGAACGCATTTTTAGAATAAAATAATATAGACAATAAATTCGTGGCATATAATGATAGGGAAATAAAGAAAAACGATATTGATTTATAAAGATATTTAATAATTTAAATAGAATCTTTGAATATATTGGGATTATATAATCAGTATAATTTGCTTATATTAGATGAATCGGAATCATTAATACAATAATTAAATTCAAATTTGTCATAAAAATATCATTTAAATTATTATACATTTGAGAAATTATTATAAAATAGCGACAAAATAATATGTTTAGACGCCTTTTTAACTTAAAGAACAATATCAACTTTGCAAATAATACTTAAAAACACGAATAAAAAATTTAAATTGATTCATAATACAAAAAAGGATAATAAAAATATAATGATATATAATGGGCTATAGGGTTAATGGATGAGCGAGCTTTTAAACAAAATAAAATAAGGATTTAATATAATAATACCTTGTAATGTAGCAAATATGGCCCAATCAATATATTAAGTTATAATAGAAAATAATCCATAAAAAATAAACAATATTATGATTTATACCGGCGATATAAATATTTAATAAAAACAATAAGATATTAATGATGTGAAAAATAGCTGGAAAAATTATCAAGTTTTAATATATTCGCCAACAATAACGGCAGGAATATCATTTGAAGAATGTCATTATGATTATTTATTCGGATATTATGAACCTTATGTAGCTTGTACTGAAAATTTTGTTTAAATGATGGGTCGTGTTAGAAATATTAAATAAAATTTGTATCACATATACATAAATAATACGCAAAAATTATAATAAAATGCGGATAAAAATTAATATTAATATCCTTTATAATACGACAAAGTAAAATCATAATTAAAATATGATATTTTAAAGTCGGCGTCTCATATTAATCCTATGATATAATTTTAAATCCGCGATTTTGATAATATTTAATTCACTGAAAATAGCTATTTTAATCAATATATTTATAACACTATCATTGAAAATCTTAGCAAAATGAATCCATAATTGCGTCTTTTATATTTATTAAATTGTGATGCTTCTCATTATCAATTTGTATAAAACGATTAAATTTCATATTAATTTGATTTATCATATCTCAAATCCATTAATATATAACGAAAAAATATAATTTTTAATTAACTTAAATAAACACCTTTGATTTCAGAATAAGAATATACATAAATTTGTAATACAGAAATAAAACAACCTCAATATGTATAATAAATTGAAAAATATAATTCGCTCAAATACATAAATTCTGCCGATATTGATTTATATTAATTTATACCAAAATTAAAATATTTCGGAATTATCAAATAAATATAAATGTATTTTGATGCGATTAAATAATATTCTTCAATTATGTAATACCAAGGATATATTTTCGATTTATTATAAAATGTAACTTCGCAATAGGGATAATATATTATTAAAAATGTTGATGTTTTGAAATATATTAATAAATTTGAATTATAATTAAAAATAATCGGCTATTATTAATGTATTTTATCTGATTATCATTATATTAATCCGCATTTATAATAATTATCTGTAATTTTGCATTATTATAATGGATAATTATAAAAACTCAATAATACTTCAATGTCCTAATGTGTTATTTAATATTTAAAAGATTATGATAAGGACGCAAATTTATAGACTTTCATTGAAAAAACATTGAAAAATATTAAAAAATAATATATTGTAAATGTTGATAATAATATGTTATAATTTCCGCCATATCTTTAAAACTGGCACAAAAAACATTAATTTTTGCATCATAATACTGATTATTATAATTTATTGCTTTATATAGCTTTTAAATATATTTTAAATGATTAATTTCGCGCAAATAGTATTATTTTTGAAGATAATAATATTAAAAACACAATTAATTTCATAGTTTTATAACCAATATTGCGCAATATTAATATTTTAAAATTTATGATTTTATTTAATTATAGATATGTTTAATAATTTAAATCGCGCGATATTAATACTATTATATAACAGGTGTTCTCATGATTCACCTGAATATATATTTTTTTTGCTTAAAATAATTTTAATTTTAATCTATAATTTCGCTTTTAATATAATTTATTATGAATTATTTTTAATTTTCGCAATAAATTATATATCAATACTTAAATATCATTGATTTTAAATATCCAAAGTTTATATTTTGTAAAAGAAATAACATCGCGAAAATTTATTTTTTTAGAACTATTTATCCGCGCGTTTTTTTAAAGAATTTACAAATAAAAATTAAATCAAATTAACAATATATTTATGTGCGCGTTCAATATAAATTTTTATTTATGCAGAATTTAATAATAATTGCTCTTTTAATAATTCTTTTGTTAGTTTGTGTTTATAATTTATTGCGAATTTATAATTTTTTGCGGATAATAATACATAATTTCGCGATATAAAATATTAAACTGTATATGGTACACATTATTAATGGGATATAATTAAAAAATCGGAAAATGTATAGATTAAAAATATTTTATATATACGCGAAATTTGATATTAATAAATAAAAAGCGAATTTAATAAGATGCTGAAATGGTGAATATTGTATATAAATGTCAAAATATTATATGCGAATTTAAAAAATACACAAAAATAAAATCAATAGGTAAATAAGTTTAAAAAAAATGAGGGAAATAAAGAAGTGGGAGTATATAAAATCGCATATAAAATTTTGATATAAAATACAATAGTACAAAAATAAATAAAATATTTTGTATTTTAATATATAAATCGACGAAAATAAAAAAATAAGAGAAAAAAGAAATGAAAAAATGAGAGAAATGCGAAAATAAATAGGAAGTATGAAATGGAAAGTATGAAATGGGAAGTATGAAATGTGAAATGAGACAAAAAATAGGAAGAGAATGGTGAATGGGTGAATAAGAGAAATAAAATCAAGTAGAATATCTTAAAACGGCAGAACCATCAGAAACAAGCAAGAAATTAATGGCGCATCCTTGAGTCATAATATCAGCTTGCTAAATAAGTTATGTGGAAGGATTAGGTGAGCCGACAATAGAAGAGGAAAGATCAAGATAAAATTCGCGAGCTCTGGAGACGTTAAAATGCCCAGAAGGTTAATATGAGCCGGGATTAAGGGCGAATGTAACAAGCATAACACCAGAATCGACGGGAGTATTAAGTGTATTTTTGCCGAAAACTAAGGGAAGATATTAATTATAAAATTATTAATCTAATTTTTGATATAAATTAAGACCATGCGCACTAACTGTAAGTGAATCGACAGTACGAGTGGAAGTTGAATAATTTAATCTTAACTGATTGAACATCATACCGACAGAACCATCCAATTAAAGACCGCCGGTAGTTTTGGTATGAGTTTCTTTAGAGAATCTCCACCAATCAGTAGTTTGGTTAAATCCGGAATTATTTTCTTTAGGAATAACACCGATATACATATATTCAATAGGGAATTTGAATTAATTTAATAAAATTTTCATATCAGCGGAATTAACAGTTTATCTTTGTAATTTGTGAATTCTAATTAAAGAGAAGCCGATATTTTGAACGTACATATCATGAATAGTGGGGTGGGTAAATAAGTTATTAACGTATAATTCAGCGGTGGTAATAGTAGGATAGTTAATAGCACCATTTGTAGTTATAGGAATTTAATAATAACTGGTATATGTGTTTTAGACAATACCGGGACTACTAGAATCGGCGGAACTTAAATCATACTGTCCACTTCCATTAGGAACGAATGCAGGAGCGCGATTTGCAATATATCGACTTTCAACTTTCAAAACTTGATAAACAGATGCCGAATTGAAGACAAGTTTACTTTAATCAGCAAGTTAAATTTTAATATATCTCTAACCATATGGAATAGCGGCAGAAGGAAGAGCGACAGATTATTCTTTATTGAACCAAAACATTAATTTTTGCCAAACTTACCAGGAAGGTTGAACTTATTGAGGAGTTTATAAACCGCTCAATAATTAGCCGGAAACTCTGACACCGTTATCCATTACATCAGATTTTGCGGTATAAGGTAATTCTTGACCAACACATCGGCAATAACCCTCAAGTTTATCTTTTTTAATTTCAAATAAACGCTCAAATACATGGGAATAATCGTCGTATTCATCAAGAACATTACCATTAATTTCAAAGGAAACTTTAGCCATCATTCTTTCGCCTGGATATTCACAATAACTTACATTATCTTGAACTGGAGTTAAACCTGGAACTTTATGACCATTAACATTGAAATATCCTAGAGAAGTGACAGTTGAAACGGTTTAATTAACGCTGTCAATAGTATTAAGAACAGTGCCACTTTCATCAAGAGTTATAGCTAAATTTGATTATCCGGCGGCATAAACAGGAGTATATACGTTCGGAGCTACATCAGGAGGTAAAGGTGCAGGAGAAGCACTACATTGACTGATAGAAATATGAACAACCATATCTGTTAAGAAATCGCCGAATTAAGGTAAAGAAAATTATAAAACTTGACCAAAAGAACTGACACTAGAACCTGCCACAACTTTTTGATATTCCATTGCTAATGGCACGGGTGGTTTAAATTTAGCCTAAAAAGGTATTAAATGAGTTTCTTCAATTTATTTAACAGTTGGTAATCTTTTGCTGGGTGTGATAGTGCCACCACCCTACAGTATAAGTTCTTCGTTTTATTTTGTAAATTTCGTTATTTAATGTTCTAATATATCGGATCCATTAATCAAACGATCGGCCTTTCCGTCGTTCGAGATTAATATAAATACACCTGCTGCTGACATTTTATGACAATATAAAAAAAATTAATAATAAATAATTTAATCAGCCAATAGGAAGGACATAAGTACTTTTAATGATATTTTGTTATTAAATTAGTTTTTATATAATTTGCGCATATTTTGTAGTTTTATTAAATTATTATAATAAATATATAAAATTGATTTAAAAAAATATATATATATAAATTCTTAATGTAATCAAATCCTTTAACGAACCTATATTAATAATAGGCACGTATTTCAAGTGTTAAATTTGGCGTTATAAATGATTCTTTATGCAAAAAATTATAAAAATCTGAACTCTCTAATTTTCAAACAGATAATGATGTTTAAGATGGATTATTTGACTCAAAATTAGGTTCTCTCTCAAATCATGAATATTGTAAATCTTGTGATAATGAAAAATCGCATTGTTAAGGTCATAGCGGTTATATTTAATGCAAATTTTATTATATTTTACCTAATTATGTAGAAATAATAAAGTAATTATTAAAAAAATTATGTTTCCATTGCATTAGACTTTCCGGATAAAAAAAATGTACCCATTGTGGCGCACCTTTATTATAATAAGTCAAATTTGAGGGATATAATGTATTAATTGGCTCGCAATTAGGTGCAAAACCTTAATTAATATATAATCTGTATGATATTAAAGAAAAAATTCAAGATCTTGCAATTAAAGAAGTGCGATAATTTATTAACATTTGCGAACACCCATCTGATTTAATTGTTAATACGCTTTTTATTACATCTCCTATGATCCGGCCTAATCGCAAAAATAGCTAATAATATAATAATAATGATGAATTAACCACATAATTATAATCTATTATATAAACATGTTTCGCTTTAAATAAAATTGGACCAGTTGACCCGCAATTTCCACAAACATATAATACTTTTCTATAATAAATAACAGCTTATTAAAGATAAACTATATAATAAGGAAAACCTGTCAAATCTTTGGCCACTGTTTTAATGACAAAAGATGGATTATTAAGAAATAATATGCTAGGAAAAAAATCGGATAAAATGAGTAGGGCTGTTATCACCTGTGATTCAACAATTCCTATTAATAGTGTCATTATTCCTAGACATATCGCCATGACTTTGACAATCAGTGAGTATGTTTCAAAATTTAATTTCGAAAAATTACAAAAATTATTTAATAATGGTCCTGACACTTATCCCGGTGCTAATTATATTATTAAAAGCGATCAATAGAAATATTCCGCCAGTAATATAAATGTCAAATTAGAAATTGGCGATATTATTTAAAGACATTTGTAATCAGGTGATTTTGTTTTAATGAATCGGCAACCTACAATGTTACCTGAATCCATTTGTGGTCATTAAGTTATTGTTGATTTGGGCGATGTAAATAATAATACTATCAAAATTAATATTTTATCATGCAAATTGTATAATGCTGATTTTGACGGTGATGAAATGGTTGCCATCGGTTTATAAAATAATATTTCTGTTTAGGAAACCAAATATATTACAAATGTTTCTAATTAACTGATTTCTGTCAATAATGCAT
>Ga0194133_10003865_pt1 | contig 20765 bp, 21 predicted proteins | sample TA2KigOf40mmetaG_FD_155448 | JGI IMG/M metagenome (GOLD analysis project Ga0194133, IMG submission 155448) | Freshwater microbial communities from Lake Tanganyika, Tanzania - TA2015055 Kigoma Offshore 40m | ecosystem: Environmental > Aquatic > Freshwater > Lake | place: Tanzania: Lake...
CGTTTGGGCAAAGTGATCCATGCCGGGCTTCCGGTCTTTGCGCAGTGGCGGCAGCAGGCGGATTTGGGCAGGGTGAAAGCATGGGAAAATGTAAGGATACGACCCCTTGGCCTTGAGGCGTGGGTCGAGGCCTGTGTGGCGCTGGTAGAAACGAAAAAATTAGTGATGCGGAGAATGGACTGGGACGTGGCCGAGCCGATCACCTATGCGGAACTCGCAACCCGATGGGCACGGCGGAATGGTTTGGTTGGAAAAATAAAATTTCTAGCCTCCGCCACTACGCACCAGAGCGGGGACTGGGTATCAGGAAAGTGCCCCGAGCCATTCCGCGGTCTTTTGGACAGGGAGTCGAGAAAGTCCTGGTGGCATCTGTGATCCGCTTTGTTTGTCACGACTGCGGCGGGCCAGTCACCGAGGCGAAACTATTTCGCACCCTTCCGCGGGTTACTTCGGACTGCCGACCCTGGCCTGCAGGCGGGCGTATGGGAAGTTGCCGATCCTGTGGCTTAGTCCAGACGTGGGCCTCTCCCCAATGGAGAAAGGAGTGCATCCGTATTTACTCCACGTACAGGATTTACCGCCAGTCTGGAGGCAAAGAACAGGCTGTCTTTGGGGGTGGGGCAGGTGAGCCTCGATCCGTGCGACTCGTGCGGGGGCTACGTTCTGTCCATCGCCTGTCAGCCCGTGGAAGTGTGCTGGATGTCGGTTGTGGCAACGGAGGCTTTCTGCGGGCCTTTCATGAAATGTATCCCCAATGGGGGCTTTATGGGACGGAGTTTGACAGGAGAAATGAGCAGGTTCTGCAAAGAATTCCCGGGTTTGTCCGTCTTTACTGCGGATCGAAGAATCCTCCCAACGGCCATTTTGATCTAATCAGCCTGGTCCATGTCCTGGAGCACTTGGAACACCCGGCCCACTTTTTGGCGGGGCTGCTAAAACTGGCGCGTCCCAGGGCCAAGATTTTAATCGAAGTACCGGACGCCAAAGCCAATCCCTTTATTCTTCCGGTGGCGGACCATATTTCCCACTTTGACCGGCGGTCGTTGAGAACGGTGGCCGAAAAAGCCGGACTGAGGGTGCAGGTGCTGCGGAGTGATCTCGTTCCCCGCGAACTCACCCTGATCGCAACCGTGAATCCGAAAAACTCCCCAAGGCGGGCCAAGCCACCGATGGCTCCCGGTTGGTTGAAGCCCAACCTTCAGGAACTTCACGGGTTTGCGAGAAAGGCAACCCGGGAAGCCCGAAACGAACCTTTGACAGTATTCGGATCTTCACTTGGGGCGGCATGGATTTATGGGGTAGTGAAAGGAAGGGTCAGCACCTTTCTGGATGAGGATACCGCCCGCCACGGCGGTATGTTCTTGGGCCGCAGGATTCAAGGCCTGATGAAGAGCGGAAAAAAAGTGCTCATTCCCTTGGCCAAAAAAATTAGAAAACGAATTGCAATCAAGTTAAGCCAGCTTGAGCAGGATGGCAAAAAGAACTCTCCGTGAGCTTTGCGTCCCTTGGCTACTTCGCGTTTCTGCTGCTTTTTCTGCCTCTCTGTCAGTGGACGCCGCCCCAGTTTCGCTGGATATTATTTAACGCGACCAGCTAATACTTAAATGATTGACGCTATGCATCCCTGCTCATGCTGTAAAAACTACCTATCCGAAACACTAAACTAGTTCCATGCCTCAAGCCCCCCAACTAATCCTTTCTGGCGATTCTATAATTTCGCGTCGTCCTTTAGTTCCGATTCTTGACCTTGGGCGGATGCCGATTGCCAACGGATTTCTTTCCCCTGACCAGTTCAACCAGGAGCATTTTTTTCACCTCTGGATCGGGCAATGTCCCGATACCGACCTGGTCCAGTTGGGGGAGCTGGTCTCTCCGGAGAAAATGTTTCACGAAGCCTACCCATTTTTTACCTCGTCTTCCGTTAAGATGACCCAACATTTTCGTGCCCTTGCGACAAAATTGGGCCGGGATCATCTGGGCGGAAAAAATGACCCCTTTGTGGTGGAATTGGGGTCGAATGACGGGACTTTTCTCGAGACATTTAAGGAGCATCGAATCCGGCATCTTGGCATCGAACCCTCCCGAAACGTTGCCGAGGCCTCTCGCCAAAGAGGAGTACAGGCTGTAAATGAGTTTTTTTCCCCTGATCTTGCCTCTCGGCTTTTAAATGAGTTTGGCCCCGCGGATCTGATTTGCGGATTCAACGTTATTTGCCATATTCCCGATCTGACGGGTCTTCTGGCTGGAGTTTCCCTATGGCTGCGGGAAGGAGGGGTTTTCGTATTTGAGGATCCCTACTTTGGAAAAATTGTTGAAATTAATTCGTTTGACCAAATTTATGATGAGCATGTGTTTTACTTTTCCGCGACCTCTGTTCGTAAGGTTTTTGAGCGAAACGGACTTCGCCTCGTGGATGTGGAGCCCCAAGAGACCCACGGAGGCTCGATGCGTTATACCCTGCAAAAAGGGGGAAACCGAACCCCCGCGCCAGCGGTTGGGGAATGGCTGGAGAGGGAACAGGCGCAGGGTCTGCACCTCCCTTCCTGTCACGGAAGGTTTCGCCGCCAGGTGGAAAAGAACCGTGACGACCTCCGGGATTGTGTGAAAGGGTTGGCAGCAGGGAAAAAAACAGTGATGGGGTATGCCGCCACTTCCAAGAGCACCACCACCCTGAATTACGCCGGCCTCGGGCCAAAAGATATCTTCTGCATCGTGGATTCTACTCCGTTGAAACAGGGCAAGTTTAGTCCGGGCATGCACATTCCCATCCGTCCGCCGGAGCTCTTCCGCGATTCCCCCCCCTCCCACGCCTTGCTTCTGGGGTGGAACCACCGGAAGGAAATTCTGGGAAAGGAAAAATGGTTTGGTGATTGCGGGGGGCGTTGGATCGAATACGTTCCCACGGTGCGGATTTCGTGATTCCCTTTTCCAATCCTCGCGAGGGGTTTCTGCGGCAAAAACCCGCATTGTTTGCGGCGCTCACCCGGGTTCTTTCCCGGGGTCGGTATATCCTTGGGGAGGAGGTTGGCCGTTTGGAGGCAGAATTTGCCCGTTTTTCCGGAGCGCAACACTGCGTCGGGGTCTCCAACGGGACAGAGGGCATCTGTCTGGCGCTGATGGCTTTGGGGATTGGCACCGGGGATGAGGTGATTACGGTTAGCCACACGGCCACGGCGACGGCCACCGGGATTCTTCAGGCGGGCGCTACCCCGGTTTTGGTGGATATTGAGCCCTCCACCTACACGATGGATCCGGATCGGGTGTCCCAGGCAATCTCTCGCCGAACGAAAGCCATCATGCCGGTTCATCTCTACGGACATCCGGCAGAGATGTCCGCTCTGATGGCTCTCTGTCGGCGCCATGGGCTTTTTTTGCTTGAAGATTGCTCCCAGGCGCATGGGGCGCTCTACCAGGACCGGCCGGTCGGCACATTGGGTGCGGCTGGGATCTTCAGTTGTTATCCCACAAAGAATTTGGGGGCCATGGGCGACGCTGGCTTGGTGGTTTGCCGCTCCGCGGGCCTGGCAATTAAGCTTCGCGAACTCCGGCAATACGGATGGAGGGCGTACAACAGCAGTCAGGCCTTCGGAATCAACGCACGGTTGGATGAACTGCAGGCCGCTTTTTTAAGGATCAAGTTGCGAACGCTCCGCACCGACAACCGCCGCAGAAGATGGCTGGCCTCTCGGTATGCCACCGGGTTGCAAAGCACCGGCTTGGTGCTTCCAAAGGAAAAGCCCGGGTGTCAGCACGTGTTTCATCTTTTCGTTGTTCGGGGAAAGCAGAGAAAGCAGATCATGGAATCTCTGGCCCGCAACAGGGTTCTTTGCGGCATTCACTATCGAAAGGCGATTCACCAGCAAAAGGGCTTCCAAGGGCGAATCCGCGTTTGCGGCAGTTTGAAACAGACCGAATCCGCTTGCCGGGATATCATGAGTTTGCCGATGTATCCCGAACTTTCTCCGGCTCATCAAAATCGCGTGGTTCGCTTGCTGCAGACGGCGGCACCCCTATTGTGAAATTATCTATTCGCGGACTTGAGATTGCGCCGCTCCGGGTTCACCGCGATCCAAGGGGGTTTTTCTGCGAAGTTCTCCGGAACCGGAGAAAATGGCCACGGTTCCAGTTGAGTCATTCCCGGGTGAGGCAAGGAGTGGAAAAGGGGTGGCATGGGCATCGGAAACAATGCCAACTTACTTACTTTGCCTCGGGCAAGTTTCTGCTGGTAGCCTTGGACTATCGAGAAAACTCAAAAACCTTTGGGCGGCACGTCAGTCTCCGCGCTGCGCCGGGTGCATCGCCAAGGTGGCAAATCATCACGGAGCCGGGAATCCTGATCTATTACCGGTGTCTTCAGCCCGGGGAAGTCATTTACGTGACCTCCGGGCCGTATGATCCCGCGGAGGAATTGAGGGTTTCCACCCAGGAAATCCGCCCCTGGTATCAGACCCATGGCCAATCGTTCCTCTAGACCTCACCCGCCGATCTGGGAGGGAATTTTTTCCCAGATGCCTCCGGCGCAAGGCAGTCGTGCGTTCGGGTCGAGGATCTGGTTCCGCAAAATCCGGGCCATGGCTATCCGCCAAAACCGATCCCAAGGGATGCCGGAGACCTCTCCTCTTGTCCATTGGGCGGCGGCGTGTCCATCCGGACCGAAACTCAGCGTTCTGGATGTGGGGGGCGGGCTGGCCGGCGAATGGTGGTCCACGTTCCGGGCCCTACGTTGCCGTAGGAAGAAATTAGCGTACTGGATTTTGGAAACCCCGGAGGTCTGTCGCTATGTCCGGAAGAATCCCCAGAAAGGGCTTCGGGTCAGGCACATTTCCAGCTTAGCCCGAGGACCTCGGGTGTACGATCTCGTTTGGATCAGCCAGACCTTGCAATATTTTAAGGATTGGCGCGGCTTGCTTCGGTCCTTAACGGCCAAAAGACCTCGCCACCTGTTGATTCAGGGGCTTTTGGCAGGAAGCCAGCCCCGCTTTGCCTCGCTGCAAAGCTTTTACGGGTCAAAAATTCCCGTCTGGTTCTTCAATGTCAAAGAAATCGTAGAAAACCTCTCGCGTCTCGGCTACGAGCTGTGCATGGAGGCCAATGTGCCCAGCGAGTATTTCGGTAAAACTCAAGCGCCACCGATGAAAAACTTTCCCTCCCCGCTGCGCATCCGCAGCAAGAGGTTCCTTGCCTTTTCCCGGCGAGGTTGATCCATGGCGCTCCCCCTCATCCATTTGGGTGCGAACAAAACGGGTTCCACCAGCCTGCAAAGGCTTTTGTTCCGCTGCCATCCCCACCTACTATATTTTGGTGAGGAAGGGCCCGGAGAGCAAGGTACGCGGGCGCGCGCATTCCTGCATGACGACGAGGAATACGCGGACTGCGCGGAATTTCTTAGGCTTGTCAGGAACCGGGCCAAGGTTGCTGCCCGCACCCGCAAGCGGCTGGTTTTTTCCTCCGAGGACTATTGCTCCTCCCCCGTGCTGGGTCAGGCCACGGCCCGCCTCTGCCGGGCTTTTCCCCGTGCTACCGTGGTGTTGGTGGTGAGAGAACCGATCTCTGCCCTGACCTCTTGGTATGCCAATCATGGCGCCTTTCTCAAGGGGGTTCCCTACCGATATTGGCGAAAATTTGTCCGGCCAGCGGAGTGGTGCCGTCATCTTCTGCAGTTTCCGAGGTATGGACCTTTGGAATTCTTTCGCTACGAGCGTTTCGTCCGCATCCTTCTCCAGCATTATCCTGCCTCTTCGCTGCGCATTCTTTTGTATGAAGAGTCTCTCCGTCACCCTGAGAGGTACGCGGGCCGGTGGGCGGAAGCCTTGGGAATTCCTGTTCAGGATGTTACGCGGGCGCTGGCCGCTCCCCGGGCCAGGGTAGGCAACAATCGGTGGCAGCTGCTTTTCCATCAGCTGGCTTCCGGATTGCCCGTTTCCCTAAGGCGAGCTATTCAGGGAGATGAAATTGCCGGAGAAAAAAGTTGGAGTTGGATGCGGCATCTGCCGGCGCCCCCGGTTCGTCTGCCGGCAGTTTATCAAAGACAGTTTCAAGAGTACTATCGGGCCAGCAACCGATACCTTTCAAAAATTTTCGGTTTAGACCTAGAGGCTTACGGGTATGGCCTCTGATCGAAAAAAAATCTACACCCGGGAGGAGTTTGAAAATCTCCGTCGCCGGTTTGCCCGAAAAATGGAGCGAAACCGCAACCTCAAGGCCAAGGCCTTGGCGTTAAAAATCGAGGCCGGCCACGAATACTATTGGGTTCATCAGTTCAACTGGATGGGAGAACCCTTTCTGCAGCTGACGACGGATTTGATGGCTTTTCAAGAAATCATCCATCGTCACCGCCCAGAATACGTCGTGGAAATTGGCGTTGCCTGGGGAGGATCTCTGTTGATGTACGCAACTTTGGCTCCGCTGGTCGGCATCAAAAAAGTTGTGGGTGTGGATCTTTTCATTCCGGCCGACCTGCGCCGGCGACTGGGCCGCCACCCGAAGTTAGCTCGGTATCTACGCTTGGTGGAGGGTTCCTCCGTGGAGGAAAATACCGTACGCAAAGTCCGGCAACTTCTTGGCTCAAGTCGCCGGGTTTTGATTATTCTCGACTCTAATCATACCGAGGCTCACGTCCTGCGAGAGTTGCAACTCTACACCCCCCTGATTGGCCAGGGAGGGTATCTGATCGTGGGGGATACCGTGATCGAGCACCAACCCCCGGCCCGCCTCCGCCCCCGGGCCTGGGGCCGAGGAAATAATCCTGCGACCGCGATGCACAAATTTCATCGGACCTGCAAACGCTTTGTTCCCGACCGGGATTTAGAGGCCAAGCTTCTCTTTTCCAATATGCCCGGGGGATACTGGCTCTGCCGAAAAGATCCGTGAGTTTGAGGTCCTTGCCCATGGCGGGGCCATGGATCACTTCGGTGGAACGAAGGATCGTGGCGGACTGCATGCGGCAGGGCTGGTTCAATTATCATTACGTGGAGCGCTTTGAAAAAGAGTTTTCCGCATACCATGACCGCAGATTTGGGTTAATGACACCCAACTGCACCAGTGCCCTGCATCTTCTATTGCTCGGACTCGGGGTGGGCCCCGGCGATGAGGTGATTGTTCCCGAGTGCACGTGGATTGCCTCCGCGGCCCCGATTGTCTACCAGCGGGCGGTCCCCGTATTTTGCGATATCCAAGAGTCCCATTGGTGTCTCAATCCGGACGATGTAGCGCGCAAGATCACGAAGCGCACCAAGGCGGTCATCGCCGTAGATCTCTTCGGTAACATGCCGGAAATGCACGAACTTCTTGCGCTCACTCGGCGGAAGGGGATCCAATTGATCGAGGATGCCGCGGAAGCCGTGGGCTCGACCTTGGACGGTCGGAAGGCTGGCTCGTTCGGCATCGCCTCCGTTTTCAGCTTTCATCGCACGAAAACCATTTGCACTGGCGAAGGGGGGATTCTTTTGCTGGACCAGCCCCGGCTGCGGGACAAATGCGTGGTTTGGCGTGATCACGGGAGGGGGCCGAAGACCAAACCTTATTTTAATGAGGCGGTGACCCCCAAATATATGCCTTCCAACCTGCAGGCCGCCTTGGCCCATGCGCAGTTCACCAGGATCCGCGAGCTGGTCGCCAGAAAAAACTGGATGATGCGAACCTATAAGCACCATCTACGCGAAGTGGATGAGTGCCAGCTCAATGACGAGCGACCCGGGGTTTTCAATGGAGCGTGGATCACCGGCGTGGTTTTCAGCAAGGCCAGCAGAATCCGCAAGGAGGAGGCCATCCGTCGGTTAGCCCGATTGGGAATTCCCAGTCGCCCGTTTTTTTATCCGCTCAGCAGCTTGCCGGCCTTCGGCTCCCAAGGGAGAAAATATCGCCAAATTAATCCGGCCAGCTACGATATTTCTTCTCGTGGAATCAACTTGCCCTGCTCCTACGGCCTGACTGAACAGCAAATCCGCACCATATGCTCGGCCATCAAGGAAATCCTTTGCCGAAAAAAAAGAAAAACCTGAGACGGATCCTCGTCACCGGGGGGCTTGGCTTCATTGGCTCCAATCTAGTATTGGCGCTGGAAAAGCTCGGCTGGCAGGTGACGGTGTTGGACAACCTTGAGCCCAGTGCCGGAGGCAACCTACGGCATGCCCAAGAATTTCGAAAGGCGACCCGAGTTTGTTATCACTCGATCCTCAACTTTGAGCTGCTGAGTGATCTTCTCCGGGAAGTCGATGTGGTGGTGAACTGTGCCGCCTCCACTTCCCATCCCGGTTCCATGAAGGAGCCTTGGGACAATTTGGACATCAACAGCCGGGGTTGCCTCAATTTGCTGGAAGCCTTGCGACGTTTTAATCCAAGTGCTCATCTTATCCATCTGGGAACCACGACTCAGATCGGAAGGCAAATTCACAAAATCGCGGATGAGAACAGTCCCGAGAACCCGCTCGATATTTATTCCGCCAACAAGGTAGCCGCGGAAAAGTTTGTCCGGATTTATCACCAAAGCCACGGCCTCCCTGCGACGGTCTTGCGGTTACCTAATGTCTATGGCCCGAGAGCGGCGATTCACAGCCCTGAATTTACCTTTAACAACTTTTTTATTGGGCAGGCCCTTCAAGGGCGCCCTATTTCCGTTTACGGGGATGGCGCCCAAGCCCGCAACCTTTTGCACGTCGATGACGTGGTTCAGGCCATTCTGCTTTGTCTGGATGACTCGTTCCAGCCGGGCGAGGTTTTCCAAGTAGTGTCCGCCCGGCATCTTTCTGTGCTGGTGATCGCCGAAGCGGTGGCGAAAGCCTGTGGCGGCCCGAACCCCCAAAAGGTGCCTTGGCCCTCCCACCGTCGCTCTTTGGAGGTGGGTAGCGTTTGTCTATCCGGGGAGAAATTTAGAAAAGCCACGGGGTTCCGCGAATCAATTTCTTTTGAAGCCGGCTTGAAGTCGACCTTGGCATTCTTTCGGCAATTTCCCGCGGAATACAAAATTGCACCATAGCCTGATCGTGACAGGGGCCTGCGGCCACATTGGCTCGGGTATCCTCGAGCGACTTGACCGCCTTTCCAGGGTTTCGGTGGTCGGGATCGATTCCATGCGGACGCTCCGTTATGCCTCCCTGTTCCGGCTTCGGAATTTTCGTTTCGTGGAGGGGGATGTCCGCAACAGCCTTCGGAAGCTTCCCACAGAAGAATACTCTGCTCTGCTTCATCTGGCCGCGATCACCGATGCGGAAAAAAGCACGGAGATGGCTGATGAGGTAAGGGCCAACAATCTGGAGAGCACCCAGAAAGCTTGTGAATTTTGCCTGGAGCGAAACATCCCTTTGGTTTTCCCGTCTTCCACAAGCGTTTACGGCTCCCAGGAATCCCGGGTGGATGAGGACTGTCCCGTGAGCCAGCTTCGGCCACAAAGCCCTTATGCCGCCACGAAATTGGAGGAGGAAAGAACCGTTCATGAATTCAGACAAAAGGGATTGCGGTGTGTGATCCTGCGCCTGGCAACCATTGCCGGGACCTCCCCGGGCATGAGATTCCACACGGCAGTGAACAAATTTTGCTGGCAGGCGGCCCAAGGGCAGGCGATCACGGTCTGGAAAACGGCCCATTACCAAAAAAGGCCGTATTTAGCCTTGGAGGATGCCGTGAGTGCGTTCCTGGGAGTGGGTCGGCTCCTTAAAGAAAAGCCGCTTCCGGAAGTGGTCAATGTGGTCACCCAAAACCATACGGTGCATGAAATCCTGGAAATGATCCGAATCCATCTTCCCCAACTGAGGATCGAAATGACGGAGAGTCGGATAATGAACCAACTTTCCTACGAAGTAGTTTCAAAATATGCCGAAGCCATCGGATTTTTTCCGGCAGGAAACATTGAACGATGCATTTGGGAAACCTTGGCGGTTCTGCCCCGATCCCCATGAGTTCTGCAGCAAGCCTCACCCTCATCGTTCAGGTCAAGGATCAGGCTCATCTTCTTGGGCGCTGGCTGGCTTGGGCAACAGACCAAGGGGTGCGCCTTCCTATCCTGATTGCGGACGGCAGCCACGGCCCCGAAGCCCGGCTCTTGTGTGAGAATCCCCATTTTCGTGAACTAAACCTCTCCTATTTTTCCCGGGGACCTGATCTCAACCGAGGGGAGTTTTACCAAAAAACCGTGGCGGCTCTGGAGAGCTGCTCCACCCCTTTCTGCTCCCTTTTGGCGGATGATGACCTACCAAACTTTGCCTCCTTCGTGAAACTCTCCCAGGCCCTGGAGGACCCTGATACGGTCTGTGTCCGGGGCTGGGTGCATAACTTCTCCCTCGCCCCGGGCGCTTCGGGGGAGTTGCGCCCCGCTATCCAAGCTCTGCCCCAGGATCCTTCCCTATCGAGTCCCGATTTAGGGGATCGCCTCCAAAAACATTTTTTTCGCTATAATCTGAATTTTCATGACATTTTCCGGACCAAGGACCTGCTGGCCATCAAGCGAAAACTTCTCCAAAGCCGCATCATGGATCCTTTTTTGGGGGAGTTGCTGACCAGTGTACTGGCGGTAATTCAAGGCAAGGTCATACGAAAATCCGTCCCATTTCTGTATCGGGCCTCCCGCCAGGCCAGCAACGATCAGCGGTATTTGCGGGAATATGACAATTGGGATCGCATGTTTCAGGGCGACTGGATGCGCGAGTACCATCAGTGTCTGAATCTTTGGTCCGAAGCATCCGAAGGTCGGGCAGACAAGCCTTTTCTCCAAAGACTCTTTAGGGCGTACTATGCTCCGTCGATCATGGATTGTCTTCGTCATGACCTCGTGCAGGAAGGCGCAAAAAAAGATACATCGCCGATGGTGCATCTTGTTTCCCCGCGGGCCCCAATCTGGGTAAAAATTCTCTTGGAGGTGTTGCGGCCTTTTGAGAAATCAGCCCAGCAGCTTCGTAAAATAAAGAACCGATCCGCTTCCCCAGTTGTTGATTCCCCGAGCGAAGCCCCGGTCGAAGCTGCCCAGCAGCGGGTACTGGATTTTTTAAGGCGTTTCCATACCGGAATGTCAAAACCAGAATTGCAAAAATTTCTTTAGCATAATTTACGAATGCAAAGATCCACCATTAGTTTTGAAAGCATTTGTCATTTGCACCTAGCGAACAGGTTTCGCCCAAACATAAATAACAAGAAACCAAAGAACTCCAATATCATAGTTGCCTCGATCTTACTTGAAAAGAGGCAAGGCAAGACACCATGGCAAAGCTATGCGTTTTGTTAGATCAGAAGACCTTTTCCAATTTAAAGTCCTAAGGCAAAACAATATCTAAATAAATGATATACGATTTCCGAATTTTACCATACGCATTAGGAGATATTATAATTTATCTAATTCAAACTGCATGTTTAAAATGTAAAAAAATTAATCATAAAGAATTTTCTTGGAGGTGCGATTTAAGAAAAATTCACCCAATACAAAAAAACATTTCAAAAAAAAATTGTTTGCAAATGATCGGGGATTTAAACGAGGCATTAATGTTTAACCCTTTTTTACTGCCTGTCAAAAACGCAAACCATCAAGACGATTCATTTGGATGCGAAACAGAAATTGATATGACCATCAATAATTTTTATCAAAAATATTTAAAAACAGGACAAGTGGAACATTTTCATAATTACTTCAATACGGAAATTGCGTCTCACGCCCCCATAAACAAATATTATGCCATCCACAAAAAAATACCTTTATTAAAACTGCCGAAAACAATTATAGAGCTAACCAGAAAGAAAATTAGTGCAAATACCAAAAAGAAAAAATGGATTGTAATACATTTAAGGTTCCGGGGAATTGATGGCAGGTGGGATCTTGCAGATATAGAAAGAAACGCCGATCCAAGTTTTTGGTTTCGGGTAATTTCAGACATTGCTTTTAGCTTCAAAAATGAATATGCAATTTTACTTTTAGGACCTGCCTCTGGTTACCCAGAAAGTTTTTTGAGAATTCCTGGGGTTTTTAGCTTAAATACAATGGGCGGAACTTTAAAAGATAGTATCGCAGCGCTGCTAACAGCGGAGGCATTTCTTGGCAGTTCATCCGGCTTTGCAAATTGTGCGACCTTCTCCAAGATTCCATATCTCATTTTTGATGTGACAAAAAATGGGTATCACAATTATCAAATCCCATACAAATCATTTAAGTTACCTTTTGCGCAGAAAAAACAATTCCTTTCGCCGGTTGGTTCATCTGAAAAAATAATTTACTCAAAAATTCGGAGGTTATTGCCACGTTTAAAAAGCCAAAAAAGGTTCATCCTGCAAAAAGAATCCTACCGCCAGATCAAAGAAAATATCGCAAAAAATAGAGCCTTCCGAAAACCAGTTGGAAAAATTTTAATGGAAACGGGGACCAAAACAAATCGTGATATTATTAAAAAAATTATTTTACTGGAAGAGGCAGTCCCTTCCCTTGGATCGAGTTGGATCCTTCAGCTTATAAAAGAAAAAGCCCTTGATGGAATCTGGCTAAGTGATCCGCTGCTAACACTCTTAATGCAAAAAGTAGAAAATGAAGAATTTTTAAAAGCAAAAAATGCCCTCACTAAAAATTTAAAAACTTCTAAAATAAATTTAACTAAAATAGCAAAGGAACTAGAAAACCTATGGCCCTCAGCTCACCGAGATTTAAATATACGTGCATCTGCCAACCTTGTCGCACGATTTCAAAAACTAGGTTTTAATTCGGTCGCAAAACTTCCTTTCAAGTCTCTGTACTTGGTTTGGTTAATTTGGTATCGAATTTTTTATCGGCCTTTCACTCGCTTTCGTTTTTAGGATCAACGTATAAAAACAAGCATTAATGCAAGTGTGGTGGTTTGGGGAAAGAAGTACACAACCTTTTTTCTCGAAAACATTATGCCTTGGCATTTACGTTCCGGGAACGTCCTCCTTTTAAAACAAAACAATAATTTAAGCTACCATATTTTTACTACTCAGTCTGATCAGAAGTACATTCTCCGACACAAAAATATTCAAAGAATGAAAAAATATGTAAAAGTCGACTTACACTGTGTTGAAGATAAATCTTTTTGGTGCGACCCTCAGAAAAAATATTCTTTATATGCCTTTTTCTTAAGGCAGGTGGTCGTGCAAGCACATAAGACGGGCAGTGCTATTTTGAATTTATGTCCTGACGCCTTTTTAAGTGATTCGACCTTTACAACCCTCCAGAAAATATTGGATCAAGGGAAACGTCTTGTATTAATCCCTAGTGTTCGGATTCAAAAGACGAAAGGAGCAGATTTGCTCCGGACAAGTCTTAAAAATAAAAATATCGCGAACGAAGCTGTTCCATTATCTAAAGTGTTAAAAATTCTCCATCCCGTTACAAAAAGATTAATTTGGAAATGCAGGAATTTCAGTTATGACTGGCCTTCGCACATATATCATTCGCTTAAAAATGGCTTGCTAATCTACCCTTTTCATGTGCATGCCTTGTATTTAAATAGCCGCAACAAAAAGGTTTTTCCGGAAAGCACATTGGACGACGACTATATTAAGTTTGCTTTTCCAGAGGATGGCGATATCGCGTACTTCCAGAGTTCCGATGAGGGTTATTGCTTGGAGTTAAGCGGTCTAATTCGCATGGCGTCAACCTCAACCAAAGATAAAGATCTTCTAAACGAGGTGGCAAAGTGGGTACAACGGCACTGCAACCAACGGCACCTGCAAAATTTTCAGGTTCCTTTTGTTTTGCGGGCAGGCCCAATCACCCCAGAGGATCAGCAGGTGCAAACAATGGCAAAGGAACTTGCTGGGAATATTCTTTGTCGCGCGCAGCAAAGAAACCGCTGGTGGATGAGGTTTTGGAAATAAAAACATGAAAAAAAAATCTCCTAAAATGATGGAACCTCAATACCAGTTTCTTTTGAATCTGGAACAGAAGGAGGGTTTGCGTTCCCTCGGCCTAATGACCAGCCAGCTTTATCGGGATGATCCCAAACATTTGGTTTTCCAGCTTTCACGATACAAATTCGCAGCTAAGATGTTTAGCGGATTTAAAAACGTGATGGAGGTTGGGTGCGGAGACGGATTTTCCTCGAAACTCATTTTACAAGAAGTCCAAAAAGTAGTGGCCGTGGATTTTGACCCCGTGTTCGTATCCCATGCCAGAGAACTTCATAAAAATGACAACCGCATTCGGTTTGATGTATGGGATATGTGTAAAGACGGGCCACGCAAAGAAAGGTTTCAAGGAATTTTTGCTTGCGATGTCATCGAGCACATTCCGAAAAAACTCGAAAATGTCTTTATTCGAAATATTAGGCACTCCCTTACCGCAAGCGGGGTTTTTCTGTGTGGCACGCCATCCCTAACATCACAGGCCTTTGCCTCTCCTCCCAGCCGTGCAGGTCATATCAACTGCAAAGATGCGGCAGGTCTAAAAAAACTTCTCATGCACCATTTTAAAAATGTGTTCGTCTTCTCCATGAATGACGAGGTAATTCACACCGGGTTTTATCCGATGGCCCACTATCTCTTCGCGCTTTGCTGCGGCCCAAAGAAAAGGCCTTAAACCGGATATCCGGAAGTTTCGCGCGTCAACGAAACAAATAGGACCCAGGATGAAAATTATTTTTTTTGGCCCCGTCAGAAACGATTGGACCCATGTACAACGACTGATCGGTTCCATTCGAAAAATGTGCTTTTGTTTGCCTTGGGAAATTCACTTGGCCGATGATGCCAGCCAGAAGGATCAGCTCGCTCTCGCATGGCCGATATCGAAGCAGCCCGGAGTTCGCGTGATTTTTAATTCGGAACACCAAGGAATCGTGGGTTGTCTTAACCAACTGGTGAAAAGTATTCCTGACGGGATCGCAGTTCCGATCTCTGCGGATATGGAAATTTGCAGCCGATTTTATCTTTGGATTCTCCATTACGCGATTTCGGTGAAAAGGGTGGATTTTGTGTTTTGCAAGTGCCGGCACCTAAACTCCGAAACGGGAAGAATCACTGGAACGACCGGCTGGGCGGTGCGCAAGGGCGTGCAACCTGGCTCAGGCTCAGTGGATCAGTATGTTCAAGGAAAGACTAGACCTTCAGGGTACGCGGTTGCTTACCGTAGCTCCGTTCTTAAAAAATATTGTTTTGACCCTATATTGGGACCGATGTGTGATACTTATTTGAATAATTTCATGGTCCTAAAGTACCCCAGCTACTATTGGGGCAAAGTAGGAGTCACAACCCTGGAAAGACCTGGTTCTTTTTCCAAAAAACTGAATCGAGCTGAACACGAGCAAATCCTTGCAAGAATTATGTCCAAACTGGAAACTGACGGGATTCGCTTAAACGAGGAGCAGCGGCGGCAGCTTCTCGAAACCGAGCGCAGCGCCTTTTCGAGCTAGACGCTTATGTATCCAGCGCGGCCAAGAGCTTGGCCAAGGTTTCCGGCCCCAGGCGAACGTCACCCCGGGAATCGGCCACGCGGGGTTTTTTGTCCCCAACAAGGGTCTCCCCGATGAAAAACGAGGGGCGCAGTCCCAGGCCCGTGGCGAGGTTCTGATAGCACGGATTCAGATATCTCGGGTTGAAGAGCTCTATCACCCGGGTCCCGGGCCTGCTAAAAACAATATTGGCGAAGGCTCCACCGTGGGGTCCAAGCACAGCGCTACATCTTGAAAAAATCTCCGCCTGCTCTGCTAACGACATTCCTTGCGCATCAAACTTGCGAAATCCCCGCTTCTTGAGTTCCGGCCAAAGGCTTTCCTCGCCTACAACCCTTCGGGTATTTTCTCCCGTTCTCGTCAAATACAGCTTTTCATTGACTAGGGTTGATTCGTTCTTCGAAAGAAAGGTATTTCGCACAAAATCAGTTGCCCAATCGGGCGTGAACCCTGGGTGAGAAGGTAATGGCGATACCAGCAATCGGTCCGGCTGCAGCAAAACACCCTTTTTCAGTGAAACTATTTTTTGGGGGGATAGGCCTAGATTCTGCCAAGTCTCACACTGAAATGAGTGCTGGTGGCCGCTCACAATCACCCCATCCAGGCGGGTAGGATCCCAACCAGCTGACCGGAGCAGATGGACCTTGGGCAGAACTTCGAGGAGGTGGTGGTAGTAAGTGTTTCCCCCGGTCACTGCCAAAAGGGCCCAGGTGCCGCGGATGCGGCGTGGCTTCGGAAAAGTGAGGCGCCGCATGGCTCCGTGATTTTCCGGGGGGTGGCCGAATTCCGTCGACAACTCCCGCAGCAGATGGCGGTCGGGCGTGATGACCGCCACGCTGGGGCCATGAACCAGGGCTTCCGGGAGTTCCGCCACAAAGGTGTCGGCATGCACCAGGTCCTGTTCCTCAATTTCAAAGGTGTCGCCCGGAGACGGCGGCAAAAGACGACGTCCGGCCCCCCGCCCGCCCGGATCCCGCCGGAGCCAACGGCCGTTCTTGGGGTTCTGCAGCCATGCCGACAAGTCCCGACAGCCGAGAAGCGGTCCACGGGAGAAAGAAAAACCCTCTTTCCGGTAATATTCCAAGAAGGGCTCTCGCAGGGTCCTTTTCATCCCTTTCAGCATATTTTTTATCAATCTATCGAAAGGAGAGTTTTCGGAAAGGGTTTTGATTCGCAGACATGAACCATCCCTGCATCGCCGTGTTCATCTACCGGCGGCCGTATTTGGTGCGCCGGTTGATGGGGGTCGTGCGCTCTGTCCGTCCCGGGGCTCTTTGGATCGTGGCGGACGGTCCGCGGTCCGGGCAGGAGTCGGGGCTCTGCCAGGAGGCCCGTGCCTCCGCGGAGCAGGCGGTGGATTGGCCCTGCCGGATCGAAAAGGTCTATGCCGACGGAAACCTGGGCATCCGCACCCGGCTTGAGACTGGCTTGGATGCCGTCTTTGCAAGGGAGGAAGAGGCCATCCTGCTGGAAGAGGACTGTCTGCCGGTGGCGGAATTTTTTACCTTTTGCGGGGAGATGCTCGCCCGGTATCGGGGCGAAAGCATCGTGGGGGGGATTTCCGGCAACTGTTTTCTTCCCCGGGATGTAATCCTTGCCACGGACTATTTTTTCTCCCGGTATCTCCATATTTGGGGCTGGGCGACCTGGGCCCGGGCCTGGCGCAACTACCGGGCGGGAGCGCAACCTTGGCCGGCGGGTGGTTTCCGCCATTTTTTCCCCCAAGCCTCTGCCACGGAGGCGGCGTATTGGAACCGCGTTTTCAGCCGGATGAAAAAAGGGGAGATTCAGACCTGGGACTATCCCTGGCTGGCCCATTTCTGGTCCCAAGGATGGGTAGCCATCACGCCCGGCCAAAACCTGGTGGCAAACGTCGGCTTTGGCCCCGGCGCCACCCACACGCAGGACGCCACCGTGGATCTCGGCATCCGCAGAAGCGGCTCCCTTCCCCCCCCCTATCGAGGGCCTTCGCGGATCGCGGCGGATGAGGAAATGGATCAGGCGGTTTTTAGGAACCACTTTTTACGCACGGAGGGACGCCGGGGCCTTTGGCAGAAGATCCGGGATCGGTTGTCGCGGGGGCGCCTCCGCCAACCTTCCCATCGATGAACTTTAGAAAGCATCATCCAAAAACTGGCCCAAGGGTTGAAAGGGCTAAGGGAGCGGTGGTCAGAAATCGGTTGTCAGGGACTCAAGGTTCAGAGGCCGAATGTTCAAAAGGCGGAAATTGGTGATCGGGAGTCGTTACTCAGCGCACTCGGTCCCCGGCAAACGCCAACAACCCAAATTACCCAGGAGGCAGTGTTGACATGATAAAAATACATGATACGTTCAACTTATGAGCGGGGTGGTTACCACACTGACGGAAAGGGGCCAGGTCTCCATGCCCTCGGCGATTCGGCGACAACTGAGGTTACGGCCCGGCCAGCCTCTTCTGTGGAGCCGGGTCTCGGACCGGGAAATCCGGGTCACGGTGCCACGCCAGGGGTCCGGGCGATCCATGAGGGGGTTTATGAAGCGATATCTCCGCGGGGGGCCGGTCCGCACGGGGGACTGGATGAAAATCCTGCGTGGGGGAGAGACGGTCTAAGTGCCCTGGGTGGTCGACACCTGTCTCCTTCTGGATATCGGGCTGGACGATCCCAGGTTCGGGAAACGATCCGAGTCCCTCTTGCAGGAAAAGGCGGAGGCGGGGCTTTTGGTTTGCCCAGTGACTTTTGTGGAACTGGCCCCGGCGTTTGCCGGGGATCTCTCCGCCCTACGGCAGTTTCTTTTGGGAATTCCCGTGGGATTTGAGGAGGATTGGCAGGAAGGCGACACGGAGACGGCGGCCCGGGCTTGGGCGCGACATATCGGGAGAAAAAGGGAGGGCCGGGAAAACCGCCGGCCTGTGGCCGATGTCCTTATCGGCGCCTTCGGCACACGATTTGAGGGTATTCTGACCCGGAACGGGGATGATTTTCATCGTTTCTTCCCCAAGCTGAAAGTGGTGGCCCCAAGACACTGATCGACGATTTCGTTTAGGTTGAGGGAGTATAGGGCTTATGGGCCTAGTTGGTGGGCAGGGGGGCGGGGAGAGAGGGTTTAAGGCTTAAAAGGCCTAAAGGTTTAAGGGATATAATCAGTGGTCGGTGGTCAGAAGTCGGGGATCGAGAGGCCGGGGCTCAAGGGTTGAAGGGGCGAAGGGATGAAGTCAGTGGCCGAGAGTCGGTAGTCAGGAGTCGGAGCTCAACAGATTAAAAATAAATGGGAGCGGTGGTCGGTAGGTAGGCCGGAGGCACGCTTGCTTAAGATGAAGATAAAGATGAAAAAGAAAGTCGTATTGACGTACGCAAAATAAAATATAACGTACGTTTATGATTATGAATGCCACTCAGCTACGGCAGGATGTTTATCGGACCCTGGACCGGGTTCTCCGGACGGGGCAGCCGGTCATCATCCGGCGGAAGGGGCGAAGGTTGCGCCTCGCTTCCGAGGGGGGCAAAAGATCGATTCGAACCCTACGGGCCCATCCCGGTTGCCTGCGCGGCAAACCAGAGGACATCGTGGAAAGGGACTGGTCGAGCGGCTGGAAGCCTTGATCTTTCTGGACACCCATGTGGTGGTCTGGCTCTACCTGGACCCTGCAAACCTGTTGCCCACCCCGGTGCAGGAAAAAATCCAGGAGGAAAAGATTGCGATCAGCCCCGCCGTCGTCCTTGAACTGGAGTTTCTTAGGGAAATCAAGCGCCTGACCATCCGTCCGGACGCGCTGCTTCGCTATCTGCAACGGGAAATCGAGCTGGAAATTTCGGACGTCGGCTTTGCCAGCGTTATCCAGTCGTCCAAATCCCTGCGGTGGACCAGGGATCCTTTTGATCGTTTGATCGTGGGCCACGCACTGGCTACCGGGCAGGGGCTGATCACTAAAGATCGGCAGATCCGCGGGAATTTTGAAGGAGCTTTTTGGAAAAAGTAAAGATGGGCTGGTGGCGGGATGTCGGGGGACGGCGGTCGAAGGGTAGAAGGCAGATTTGAGAGCCCTTTTTCTCCAGGACCATCTTGAGACGGGCGGGGCGGCCCGCGCGGCGATCCGCTTCGCCACGGCCTTACAAAGGCTGGGTGTCGAGGTGGCCGTGGCTGCGGGAGACCACGGCGGAAAACCGGGCAGTTATCATGTGACCGGCAAACCCGCCCGAGGTTGGGGCCGGGTGCGGGAGCTTTTTCAAAACACGGAAAGCATGAAACGGGATCGGGTCAACCGGGCTGACAAAATCTGGCGTGGAGCAATGGAGGATTTCCGCCCGGACATTGTCTGGGCCCACAATTTGCACGGCGGGGGAAAGTGGGGCTGGTCCGAAACCATGCTGGCAGCCATCCCCGGCTCCACGCCGGTGCTTTGGACTCTCCATGACATGTGGCCGGTAGGGCAGGGCCGGGCCTTCTTTCCAGACAAGGATCTGCCGAAGGAATATCCCGGATCGCCCGTGGCCCGTGAATTCAGCCGGCGCCCAAGTTTGGTGCTTACCTCGCCTTCCCGCTGGCTTGAGGAACACGTGCGCTCCGTCCACCCAGGGCCGTGCGTACATTTGCCGTACGTACTAGATCTGGAAACCTTCCGACCTGACGCCCGCGAGGCCCGGCGCGCCTCCCTGGGTCTGGGTCTTGGGGATATCCTGGTGCTGGCGGCAGCCGAAAATCTGGCGGACCCACGGAAAAGAATCCCGGTCCTGATGGAGGCTTGGCGGAGGATTCGCGGCGCGGTGCCCGGTCGCCGGATTTGCCTGGGGCTGCTGGGGCGAAATCCCCCGGAAACCGGGGAAAAGGATTTCCTGGCCCTCGGCCTAGTCTCGGATGACGAACGCCTGGCATCCTGCTTTGCCGCCGCGGATCTTTTTCTCCATGGATCGGAAGCGGAAAGTTTCGGCCAGGTCCTGGAGGAGTCTCAGGCATGCGGAACCCCGGTGATGACCGTTTTGGCCGGCGGCACCGGCGAGACCCTGGAGCAGGGCGTTACGGGTTGGGCATTGCCCGATGCCCGCCCGGAAACCTTGGAGAGAGGGTTGCGTCAGGCGCTGGGCCGACCGGAGCAACTGGCGGCCATGAGACAACCGGCACGGGAAAGAATGCAGGATCGCCATGGCGCGGGTAGGTTTTCCGCCCAATGGGCCGAGCTTTTGGGGAAGCTTCAAAGCGGTCTGTAGTCAGTGGTCGGAGATCAGGGATCAGTGGTCGGTAACCGGTAGTCTGAATTGGGAATGGTAAATCAAAAAGAAAGGAGGCTTGCGAAAACAGCTAAGGACCTGGTGGTTTACCGATTAGCTTACGATCTAGCCATGAGTCTTTATGAGACCAGCAAGCTTTGGCCAATGGATGAAAAGTATGCACTCACCGACCAGATTCGTCGCAGCTCTC
>Ga0194133_10003867_pt1 | contig 20758 bp, 21 predicted proteins | sample TA2KigOf40mmetaG_FD_155448 | JGI IMG/M metagenome (GOLD analysis project Ga0194133, IMG submission 155448) | Freshwater microbial communities from Lake Tanganyika, Tanzania - TA2015055 Kigoma Offshore 40m | ecosystem: Environmental > Aquatic > Freshwater > Lake | place: Tanzania: Lake...
GAACCGATTCCAGCGAAGGCTGGAACCTTCCTTTCTATCTAACCTTATTTGTCATTCCAGCAAAAGCTGGAACCTCCCAATCTTTAAATAATGGCATTGGACTCCGACCCCTGTCATTTAGGGCTTGACCCGCAACGCAACTACCTCAACCTATCTGCAGATTTGATTAACTTCTCATCATTTCTGATTCCCCTGAGTGCCAGAATAACAAACAATACACTCAATGATGGAAGTATGACTCCTAATCCGTAATTTTCTGTTTGCAAGGTGATATTCCCCAATACCGCTTTGGCAGTTTGTACCATCCAAAAACTAAAGCCTAATATTCCTGCGATGCAGGTATAGCAAAGTATGATTTGCCTTTTTCTATTCTTAAACAAAAAGATAGTCAGGAATGGAATTAATCCAAGGAGGACAGTTAAAATGGTCAAGGCCAGAAAAGGTTCTGTCTGAACGATTGCTCCATCTATACTTTGATAGACACCGGTTACTTTGACAACTTTGGAGGTACCATCCGGATTGATAGCCTGCAGATATGGGAATAGAAACAAACTAAAAATTGCTGCAGTAGCAAAAAAAAGCCAAATAGTCTGTACTCGTTGTAACATAGCTTTAAGATTTGAGGCAAATATAAATATTTTACCTTTGCGATTCTTAATTCAGGCAAGGGATTGAAGCCAAGGTTGAGTATCTTTGTCATTTCGTATTAGCTTTAAAGATTGAACACAACACATCGATATTTCCTGGAACTGGCTTATAATGGAACGGCATATCATGGCTGGCAGATTCAGCAGAATGCTCTTTCGGTGCAGGCATTAATCAATAAAGCATTGTCTACAATTTGCAGACAGGAAATTGAAACTCTTGGATGCGGCCGTACGGATACCGGAGTACACGCAAGGCAACTTTTTGCACATGCCGATATCCCTGGTGATATTGATGTATTAAATCCAAGATTTTTGCTCAGCGTTAATGGCATGCTTCCCTATGATATCGTAATTAAAAGGTTCATCAAGGTTGCTTTGGATGCCCATGCCCGTTTTGATGCAAGTTTGCGCTCCTATGAGTATCACATTCATTTCACAAAAGATCCTTTCCTGCATAATTTATCATGGCTTTTACGCGATAAACCTGATATTAACCTGATGAATGATGCTGCGGCATTACTGATGGAATATCATGATTTCAGCTGCTTCAGTAAGTCAAATACCCAAACTTTTACAAATAATTGTGTGATAAGCAGGGCAGAATGGATTATTACTGAAAAGGGCATAGTTTTTCATATTTCTGCTGATAGATTCCTTCGGAATATGGTTCGGGCAATTGTTGGCACCCTGGTCAGAATTGGTAAGAAGGAAATGAAGGTGGAGGATATTCGAAGGATTATTGAGAGTAAGGATCGCTCAAATGCCGGAGAATCAGTTCCGGCTTGTGGCTTATTCCTCACCGAAGTGAGGTATCCTTACCTATCGGATGAATTGTAATTATCAGGACCATATTATGAGTAGAAGTAAAAATGACTAAAGTTAGCGGTAATGTACTAGATATCAATTTATTGGGAAGGGTATTCCGGTATGTCGGGCCTTATCGAATGATTTTTATCTGGTCAATCTTACTTACCGTTTTACTGGCTATACTGGCTCCGCTTCGTCCATGGCTGATTCAATTTACCCTCGACAATTACATCCTTTTTAATGATCATGCGGGATTAATCAATCTAAGTTTACTGATGGTTGGTTTACTCCTGATTCAGACCATGGTTCAATACTTTCACACCTATTGTACCAATATATTAGGACAATCGGTCATCAAGGATTTGCGTGTTAATGTATTCAATCACCTCAGTAGTTTGAGGTTAACGTATTTTGACCGTACACCCCTGGGGCAGTTAATTACCAGAACTGTTTCAGACCTAGAAACCATTGCCGATATTTTTTCGGAAGGACTAATTGTTATTTTCGGGGATTTGTTGCAGGTCATTGCAATCATTGCCGTGATGCTTTATACCGATTGGGAGTTAACCCTCATTGTACTCATTCCCATGCCCTTGTTGATTATGGCCTCCCTGGTTTTTAAGGAAGCGATTAAATCGGCATTTCAGGAAGTCCGTACCCAGGTCGCCAACCTAAATACCTTTTTACAGGAGCACATTACAGGAATAAGAATCATTCAATATTTCGCCAGAGAAGATCAGGAGTTGAAGAAATTCAAAAAGATCAACTCCAAACATCGTGATGCACACATTCGTTCGAACTGGTATTATTCCATTTTCTTCCCGGTTGTTGAGATTATTTCGGCTATTTCCATTGGTTTATTGGTATGGTATGGATCGAAGTCGATTCTTTCCGATGAGATCAGTCCGGGAGTAGTGGTTTCATTCATTATGTATATCAATATGTTATTCAGACCAATCCGGGAGCTGGCAGATAAATTTAATACCTTACAAATGGGCATGGTGGGAGCTGAACGTATTTTTAATGTGTTGGATACGGATGAGAAGACCGTGGACAAGGGGACATTAGATCCGGAAAAACTGAAGGGTGAAATTGAGTTTAAAAATGTTTGGTTCACTTACCATGATGAGAACTGGGTATTGAAAAATATTTCTTTCCGTGTCAAGTCGGGAGAAACTTTGGCTTTGGTGGGGGCTACCGGAGCCGGTAAATCTTCCGTTATTAATTTATTGAATCGTTTCTACGAGATTAATAAAGGAAGCATCCTGGTGGATGGACAAGATATCCGTGAGTATAAATTAAGTTCATTGAGATCACACATTGCAACCGTCTTACAGGATGTGTTTCTTTTCTCTGATTCCATAGCCAATAACATTAACTTGAGTAATGAATCCATAGACCGGGACAAACTTATTCAGGCAGCCAAACAGGTAGGAGCATTCGAATTCATTAGTAAACTGCCCCATGGATTTGATTACGATGTGATGGAGCGCGGGGCAACCCTTTCAGCAGGACAGGCACAGTTGATCTCCTTTATCCGGGCAATGGTTTATGATCCTCAGATTTTGGTTTTAGATGAAGCCACGGCATCTGTAGATACCGAAACCGAGGAATTGATTCAGCATGCAATCAATAAATTGATGCAGGGGCGAACCTCCGTGGTAATTGCGCACCGTCTTTCAACCATACAGAATGCGGATCGGATTATCGTTTTGGATCATGGTGAAATCAAGGAAATGGGCTCTCATCAGCAATTATTAAAATTGAATGGATTTTACAAGAAGTTATATGATCTTCAATTTAATTCAGGAGGAATCGCGAAAGCTTAATTTTTAGGTTTTTGGTCCTGAAAAATAAATTAACTTCGTTGCTTATGATTTTGTTACCGACTTTATGAGGCGAGTTGTATCCCATCTGACATTCCAGGTACTTGTTGCCATCGTGATCGGCGTGCTGGTCGGCATGAATTTTCCGGCTTTCGCCCCAACTGCCAAGCTGATCAGTCAGACCTTCATCAATATGATCAGCATGCTCATTGCTCCGATCATATTTTTTACCATCGTTTTGGGCATCGCTCAAATGGGCGATATGAAAAAGGTTGGAAGGGTTGGTGGAAAGGCATTGATCTATTTTGAGTTGATTACGACCCTGGCCATTATTATTGGCTTATTAGTTGCCAATATTTTTAAGCCCGGCAAAGGAGTGCAAGTCAATGCAAGTCAGGTTGATCCTTCAAAAATTCAGGCCTATAAGGACTCCGCTTCCGAAATGAATTGGCTCGAATTTATTGCGCATATTGTTCCAAAAAATGTTTTTGAGTCCTTAGCCAAAGGCGATATTCTTCAAATCCTCTTCTTCGCCGTTCTTTTCGGTTTTGCGCTAAGCAGAATGGGAGCCACCGGCAGTTCTTTGATTGTCACATTTGAGAAATTATCGCAGGTGATCTTTAACATCATGAAAATGATCATGAAGCTGGCCCCATTTGGTGCATTTGGTGGGATGGCATTTACGATCGGCACTTATGGCTTGTCAACCCTTTATCCGCTGGGTAAACTGATGATTGCAGTGTATATGACCATGGCACTGTTTATTTTTGTGGTGCTTAATGTAATATGCTACCTCTATAAATTTAGTCTCTGGCAGTTTTTAAAATTTATCAGGCAGGAAATTGTTATTGTAGTGGGAACCTCATCTTCAGAATCAGTTCTTCCAAGTATGATCCTAAAGATGCAAAAATTTGGTTGTTCCAAATCTGTTGTTGGTTTAGTGATACCAACAGGATATTCATTTAATCTGGATGGCACCTCCATTTACCTATCGATGTCGGTGATCTTTTTATCGCAGGTTTTCAATATTGATCTGAGTCTTGGTCAGCAATTAACCATCATTGGAGTTTTGATGATCACTTCCAAAGGAGCAGCCGGAGTAACCGGAAGCGGATTTATTGTTTTGGCATCCACATTAACCGCATTGAAGGTAGTACCGATTGAAAGTATTGCCATTTTGCTAGGTGTTGACCGGTTCATGTCGGAAGCGAGGGCCATTACTAATTTGATCGGAAACGGAGTGGCTTCTGTAGTGATTGCGAAAAGTGAAAAGGAATTTGATGAAAAGGCATATCGCCGGGCTATTAATCCCAAAACTGCTGAAGAGGTTATCAGCTCTTCTTATGAATAAAAATCAAATTTTGTGCGGCTAAAATTAAACTTCTAGCTTAATGAGTTGGCTACACATTTAAAATGGGAATTTATTATCGTTTTTTATTGCATGCCCTCTGTATTATCAAAATTATAGGATAAGAAAAATACGGTTCCGGCTTTTACTCAAAGTCATTATTTAATGGGCAGGAGGTTCTGGCCTTCGCCAGAATGACAATGCTTATTTTAGTATTAGGGAGATCCTGACCTTCGCCAGGATCGTAGTGCTCCAACAATCACCAGTAATGATAACACTCAGATTCCGGCGGAGGCTCAATGGAATTATTTAAGAGTTGAGTTCAAATTAAATACAAACTTGTTTGTCGTAAATGATTTTTTTACTTTTTTAATTTTGACGAATAATTCCAAATTATGGGATATATAATCTGCTCATGGCTGATAACGATATTTTTATTAGACGCCACGCTAGCAGCCCCCATTAATACGCTTTCTTCCGCCGAGGCTGGTGCGGCAACTACTGTCCAGGCCTAAGCAGAAACCTTCATAGCATCAGGCGCAGCGGCGGCATTTTGGTCCTTTTCTGCTGCAGGAAAAGGACAAATAATCATAATTTCATGTGTGTTGAGATGCTCCAAATCTTTTTCCCTTACTTTTTGACATTCTAAGCGATTCTGTTAGCTTTGCTGATCAAATATTATTTCAATGAGTGTACTGGTTAATAAAAATTCGAAAGTTATAGTTCAGGGCTTTACTGGCACCGAAGGAACGTATCATGCTTCCCAGATGATAGCCTATGGAACACAGGTAGTAGGCGGTGTGACTCCCGGAAAAGGTGGGCAAAGTCATCTTGATCGTCCGGTTTTTAATACGGTTAAGGATGCTGTTGTTCAAACCGGTGCCGATGTATCCATTATTTTTGTGCCACCGGCATTTGCGGCAGATGCTATCATGGAAGCTGCTGAAGCTGGAATTAAAGTTATTATATGTATCACCGAAGGTATCCCGACCAAGGATATGATTTTGGTGAAAGAATATATTTCAGATAAAGATTGCCGTTTAATCGGTCCGAATTGCCCGGGTATCATCACTGCTGATGAGGCTAAAATTGGTATCATGCCGGGATTCATCTTCAAAAAAGGTGGAGTAGGTATCGTTTCCAAATCAGGAACTTTAACTTATGAAGCAGTTGATCAGGTTGTAAAGGCCGGATTGGGAATTACCACAGCCATTGGTATCGGTGGAGATCCGATCATCGGTACCCCTACCGTCGAAGCCGTTAAATTATTGATGAGTGATCCTGAAACTAAGGGTATTGTGATGATTGGTGAGATCGGTGGAGGCATGGAAGCTGAAGCTGCCCGTTGGATTAAAAAGAACGGAACTAAAACGGTGGTAGGATTTATTGCCGGACAAACAGCCCCTCCAGGACGCCGTATGGGTCATGCAGGAGCTATTGTTGGCGGAGCAGATGATACTGCGGCTGCAAAAATGAAAATCATGCGCGAGTGCGGTATCCGCGTGGTAGAATCACCGGCAGAGATCGGCGCGGCTATGGCGGAGGAACTGGCGAAGTAGTATTAAGTATCATGTATCAAGTATCAGGTATTAAGAACCAAGAATCAAGATTCTTCCTGAATTAAAGAATATAAACCGGCTTGTAGGCCGGTTTTTTTATGCCATTTGGATAAGGTTTATCTTTTTCTGGCGCAGTTTAATAGAAACTTGACCTTAATTATTTTTTTGGATGAGGGAATTGGGCTACATGAAATTAAGGGGGATCAAATAAGATTATTAGGATTGTTTTCTAAGCTGCCCTATTTTTTTCGTGCCAATCAAAACTAGAATTTTCAATTTAATTGCGCTTTCCCCCCGAAATGGCGACCTTTGCATTCACTAACCTATCTAAAAAGCAGATGAAATTATTGTTTTTTATATTCTTCAGTTTGTTTTCTTTGGCTTCGGTTTCGGCTCAACAAACAGATTTACAGAAGGATACCATTCAGACCGATTCACTCAGGACAGACAGGATTCAACAGGATAGTCTGGTCACGGTAAAAGGTAAGGCGACCTATTATGCTAGTAAATTTCATGGTCGCCGGACTTCTAATGGCGAAATATTTAGTAATAAAAAAATGACGGCGGCTCATCTCAAACTACCCTTCGGAACCCTGGTGAGTGTGACCAATCCGGAAAATGGCCGCACGGTCCAAGTTCGGGTAAATGATCGCGGCCCGCATACTAAAGCCTATATTATTGATGTTTCGCAGGCGGCTGCCAAAGAACTTGGTTTTTATGGAAAGGGCGTGGCAAATGTGGAAATCAGTTATCAAGTAGCTAGGAAATAGATTATTGGGTTCTCATTCCTTTACGATTAAAATTTAGTTCTATTAAATAGGTTTTCATATACTTCATTGGATATATGAACCAATTTACAAAAGCAAGTCCCTTCCTCATAAACCGCTAAACTTGATACCGAAATAGAAATAGCAATGACAAGATTCAGGCCTTTTTCTACCCTATTGGTTAGAATCCAAATTGATTTTTTTCGACCCCGAAGGGGTCGCATGTGAGAATTTCAAATACATTCGACCCCTTCAGGGTCGGAAAACGGACATTTTTAATTTTCCTATAAACATACGCCCCCTTTGGGGTCGAAGAACAAAAGCTTTAACCGAACAATAGTGATTTGGCATTAACTGGTTTAAATTGTATCCTTCATGTCATATCTCTTTGGAGTTTGATGTCTTTTATGCAGCCTCTTTATATTTGCATCAAATGGAATACAACAAATTAACACCCGAAGAAGAATACATCATTCTGCATAAAGGCACAGAGAGACCTTTCACCGGAGAGTATCTCGATAATAAGAAGTCAGGGATTTACTGCTGCAGACGGTGTAATGCTCCTTTATACCGTTCTGAAGATAAATTTGATTCTCACTGTGGATGGCCAAGTTTTGACGATGAAATTGAGGGTGCCATCAAAAAGCTGGTGGATAGAGACGGATACCGGATCGAAATCCTTTGTCAAAAATGCGGGGGGCACCTGGGGCATGTTTTTGAAGGTGAACGATTAACACCTAAAAATAAACGTCACTGTGTCAATTCACTTTCGATGAAGTTTGTCCTGGCAGAAGATGGGTCTGCTCAGGGTTTTTCCTGAATTTTCTTTGCCCAGAAGACGCCCCACATTAAATACTTAGAAAGTAAGTCCACCTCGTGGAAACCGGCATTCTCCAGTTGCCTGAGGTGCCATCCTACCGGACTGTGGTAATCGTGTGCATCCTGGTGCTCCATCCACATGTTCCAGTTTTCAGCCGTCGAGCCAAGTTTGAAGGCTTCCTCTTTCCAGCAGGAAATATTCTTTTTATAAATATCATCTGAAATACCACGGGTTTGATCCGCAAAAATGAAAACACCATTGATAAGTAGAGCCTGGAATACATCCCGGTAAAACCGAATTTTATGAGGGTCAGTCAGGTGGTGTATGGCAATACTCGACAAGGCCAGGTCATAATAATTTGGCTCAAGGTTCATGTTTTTGAAATCAGCCTTGATATAAGTAATATTTTGGGCTTGTGGAAAGCGCTTTTTGCATTCATTCAAGATGTCCTCAGAAAGGTCAAGTACATGAATTTCTGCATTCGGAAAATGGTTCAGTATCTCCTGAGTGAGATTTCCGGTGCCACAACCCAGATCGATAATTCGCTTGGGTTTAAAACTTTCGGGTAAATAAAGGAACAGGTTAAAAAGCATTTCAGAATAGCGTGGAACACATTTTTTGATCAGCTCGGTGTACTTTCTGCTTAAATCGTCATAAAATTGTTCAAGTTGTTCCATAGCCATACTCCCGATGATAAAAATTAATTTATTTTTGATAAAATTCTGATTTCACATTTAAAATCCGTTATGAAATTACTTGAAGGAAAAATAGCATTAATTACCGGAGCATCAAAAGGTATAGGCCGTAAGATCGCTGAAAAATTTGCTGAACATGGTGCTGATGTAGCATTCACTTATCTGTCTTCTGTTGAGAAAGGAGAGGCCTTGGAAAAGGAGTTGCAAAGCTTTGGAACTAAAGTTAAAGGGTATCGTTCAGACGCTTCAAAATTTGAAGAAGCGGAGAAGCTGATCAATGATATAGTTGCTGATTTTGGCAGTTTGGATGTTGTAGTCAATAATGCAGGCATTACAAAAGATGGTTTATTGATGCGTATGACTGAAGAGAACTGGGATGAGGTTTTAAATGTCAACCTTAAATCTATTTTTAACGTGACCAAGGCAGCTTCAAAGATCATGATGAAGAACCGGAAAGGCGTTTTCATTAATATGAGTTCGGTAGTAGGGGTGCAGGGAAATGCCGGACAGGCAAATTATGCCGCTTCAAAAGCCGGAATTATCGGATTCTCTAAATCAGTTGCCAAAGAACTGGGTTCAAGAAATATCCGTTCCAATGTGGTTGCTCCCGGCTTTATCAGAACTGAAATGACCGAAGTGCTGGATCCAAAGGTGGTAGAAGGCTGGGCACAGGCTATCCCTTTAAAACGTGCCGGAGAAACAGAAGATGTTGCTAACCTTTGTGTATTCCTGGGCTCTGATATGAGTTCTTATATTACTGGGCAGGTGATACCGGTCGATGGGGGAATGCTTTGATAGTTGAGAGTTTAGAGTTAAGAGTTGAGTGTTGGGGTATGAGGTCTGAGATTGGAGGTCTGAGGTCTGATGTACTAGATATGAGATATGAGATATGAGATATGAGATGTGAGATGGATCCGATACTTTTCTCATACTGCGTTTAGCTTTTAGCTTTCTGCTTTTAGCTTTAGGCTTTAAGCTTTGGGCTTTCAGCCTAAAAATGGTATGGATTTTGGCTATAATTAGTTGTTTAAATTAATAACATGAAAAATAATAGATTCATCATACCATTTGCCATTTTAGGACTTTCTCTGATTGTCTCAACTTTTATATTTTCAAGTACCTGGCGTAAGATTAAGAGTGAAAATCAAACGATCACTGTCACTGGATCTGCAAAAAAGGTTATTGTATCTGATCTGGGGGTATTACGTGGGACTCTGAGTGTTGAGGCCTCCACTGCATTAGAAGCCTATCGCTTATTGCAGGCGCAAAAGCCGGTTTTGATCGAATATTTTAAGTCCAAAGGATTTTCCGGGGATAAGGTGAACCTGCAAACCATCTCTAGCTTTCCAAATTATTACTTCAACTCACAAGGTCAGAGTACCGGCATCAGGTCTTATAATGCCTCCCAGTTAATTGATATTTCATCTTCAGATGTCCAGTTAATTAAAACAATGTCTATAGAAATCAGTTCTCTGGTTGAACGTGGTGTTAACTTTCAGGTCAATCCGCCAGAATATTATTATACCAAAATCGGCGACATTAAAATTGAAATACAGGCCGAGGCAGCAAAAGATGCGATGATCAGGGGCAAGCGAATCGCCGAGGCAACGGGCAGGGAACTGGGAGCATTGAAAAGTGCCAGAATGGGGGTTCTTCAAATCACTCCTGAAAATTCCAATATGACCTCTGATTATGGTGTCAATGATGTAAGCGCTATCAGGAAGGAGATCATAGCTGTGGTTAATGCCAATTTTGAGATTGATTAATATCTCATGAAGGATTAAAAGCTTAGATTTAAAATGGCATATTTGTATTCGCCATGCCACTATTATTTCAAATTCAATTTACTTCAGAAAGCTATTTATGGCTATTGGCCTGTTTGGGCTTGGGTATGGCTTATGCCCTGATTTTGTATCATTCATCCGGCCACCTGACTAAATCCTTACGCAATTTACTTTTTGTTCTCAGAGCTGCCGCAATTGCCGGAATTGCATTTTTGCTTTTTGCACCACTGATCAGAGCGATTAAGCGAACGGTAGAGAAACCCATTATCATTCTGGCACAGGATCATTCTGCTTCAATTCTTCACTCAAAAACTAAAGATTTCAAGGAAGAGGATTATAAAAATCAGTTAAGAAAGCTTGAGAAGGAATTATCCGGAGATTACGAGCTGCGTACATTTATTTTTTCTGAGGAAGTTAAAGCCGGACTTGATTTTAAGTTTGATGGATCCTTAACCGATATCTCATCCCTTTTTAAACGAATAGGCGATCAGCTCTCCAACCGGAATATTGGAGCAGTGATTATGAGTACAGATGGTATTTACAATCGGGGCGCAAACCCACTTTACGAGAGTAAAAATCTGAGTGCACCCATCTATACGATTGCACTTGGAGATACGATTGCTAAACGCGATCTTTTGATTTCTGGGCTTAATCACAACAACATCGTCTTTTTGGAGAATGAGTTCCAGATTTCAGTTGATTTGGAAGCATTTCAGTCTGAAGGAAGCACCTCTGTTCTTAGCGTGACCTCCGAATCAGGTACAGTCCGTTCCAAGCCGGTTTCCATTCGCTCCAATGAGTTCCGGCAAACCATTACCCTGAATCTGCCTGCCGAAAAAAAGGGAATTCAGGCTTATACCATTCGTCTTCAGCCACTTTCTAATGAACTTTCCCTGGTCAATAACACTCAAGTCATTTTTGTAGAAGTTATTGATGGGAAAAAGAATGTTTTGATGATTGCCAATGCTCCTCATCCGGATCTCAGTGCGCTCAGGCAATCCATTGAGCTTAACCAGAACTATTCGGTACAGGTTAAGCTGATTCAGGATGTAACCCCCTCAGATTTACAAGAGGCGGGTTTACTGATTTTGCATCAGTTACCTTCCATGACCCATCCGGTCTGGGAAGTATTGAGTAGGGTTGACGACAAACCTGTCTGGTATATTTTGGGCGCTCAGACCAATGTTCCTGAGTTCTCAGCGGCCCAGGCTTTACTAAGTCTAACTTCTAACCGGACCATACAGGAAGCGACCGCAATCCTTAAACCCGATTTTTATTCATTTGTCCTGAGTGAAAACAGCAGATTGCGAATCAGTAATTTCGGGCCCTTGCTGACTCCATTTGGTAATTACGCCATCAAAGGTCCGACCACTATTCTAATGAATCAGCAGATTGGAAAATTAGCTACTGATAAACCTCTGTGGTTGTTTGGGCAAGATTTGAAGCGTAAAATTGCAGTCCTTTGTGGAGAAGGAATCTGGCGCTGGCGACTGGAGGATTTTCAGGAGAATTCCAATCATGAAGCGGTAGATGAGCTAATTACCAAGACGGTGCAGTACCTGGTTGTTGCAGATGAAAAACGGAAATTTCGGGTTGCTCCTTCAAAAAGTACATTTGATGAAAATGAATCTGTTATAATCAATGCCGAGTTATATAATGATGCTTTTGAACTGGTGAATAAACCGAATGTTACCCTTTCCATGAGGAGTAAAGAGGGTAAAAGTTATTCGTTTCTCTTTTCAAGAACCTCAAACGCTTATCAGCTTGATGCGGGAGAATTGGCTGCCGGAAAATACACCTACACAGCCAAAACTACCCTAGGGAGTGTCAATCATCAGGCAGAGGGGCAATTCATTATCAACAGGCAAGGGGCTGAGTTTAAACAAAGTATCGCCAATCATCAATTATTATATGCCATTTCAAATCAGAGTGGCGGGAAAATGCTGTTTCCAGGACAGATGGATCAATTGCCTGAATTAATTCGTGCGAATGAAGAGGTAAAATCAATTGCCTATGAAAACCCGACCTACCGTGAACTCATCGATTTGAAAGGATTATTTTTCGTAATTCTTGCTATATTAACGCTGGAATGGCTCATGAGAAAGCGAAGTGGTGAAATTTGATTGACTTTTTTTAACCCGTTATGGAGAGAATCAAAGTTTTAGCAGTATTCGACAAAGTTAGAAAATTGACCCGGGAAGGGAAGTTAACCTGGATCGAGGAAGCCGATGGGAACACCTTTTTTACTTCCATCAGCGACTTTAAAATCTTTATCGGAAAAAGTGTAGGTACGGTTTCATTTGAGCTCTTCAATAATTTATACACCAAAATTGGGATTCTCGAACATGGTGGATATTCTCCTGATGTTGAGGGCCTTGATTCTTTCTATCTTTTTGTAAAGAAACTAATCACAAAAGCGGAGGATGGTCTTGATGATCTCCTTGATCAGCTGGATGAGATTGACTAATTCAACCCGAGTTCGCCCTAAATCTTCCCCCGCTTTTTAGATTGCTTAATTTTCAATTTTTGGAAAACAGGGTCTGTGACTCTTTTGATTTGCCTTCCTGTGTTCTGCCCTAGTTTTTGCCCATCAATTGCTTTTTGTGATAAAATTTTGCCCGGGAAAAAAGCTAGAGCTGTCACCCAGGTTTAGTTTCAGCGCCATTGCTTCTATTGAAGGTCTGTCCGTCCCAATGAAATACAACACCGTGTAAAATAAACCTTGCCGGAGAAAGTATCTTCCGGCAATTCAGAATTTGATACAGAAGGTGATTTCTTGCCGGAAATACTTCGCAGGAAAGGGCTGTACCGAACTATAAGACACAGGCATTGGTTTCAAAAAGTTCATTATTATTTCACTGGGGCTTAATTTGATATTAGAATCGTATGCCAATTCAATCTTTATTGGGTAGAGGGGTTCTTTAAATTTTTATGATTAGACCTCATTTGCTAAGGTCCGGTATCCGTCGGAAATTTTAATTTACTCAAATTCCTACCGTTAACTTTTCAGGATATACCGATTAATAAAAGAATTCGCATTAAGTTCGGGCCTCAGATCTTCGGAAGTATATTTATTCTGTTAATGGTGATTAATTCGCTGAAAAATAAATACGAAGATTCTGAAAATGGCAGTCTTATCCCGGAATGATCAGTATATCCCACTAAAATTCATGATGAATCATCGTTCCGTTTAAAGGAGCAGGGTGATATACATACTTATTCTATCGGCCACCATAATCGGCCTGGCTTCTCTGCCTTTTATACCTGTTGAGATAAGCATTAACAGCCAGGGTATGATACAGTCGTCTTTAGAGCGTTCCGAACTTCTGGCCTCGGTAAGTGGAAGGATAGTTGATGTAAGAATTAAGGATAATCAAAAAATTTTTAAAGGGGATACGATTCTGCTGGTTGATTCATCCTTGCCCGGACATCAAAGCAATATCCTTAGCGAGCGCATGGAACTGCTTAAACAATTGCTTACCGACGCCGTTCAGATAGTAAGTTATGCCGATCATCGGGAAAATTTTTCAACTGTTAATCAATTTTCCACCGAGCAATACCGAGCTTCCTGGTTACAGTTTCTGCAGGAATTTGAACTGAGTTTACTAAATAAAGACCAGGCGGAGCGGATTTCCGGAAGGTATAATACATTGTATGAGAATGGAGCAATTACTTTGGCCGAAAGTGAAAAGTTCAGGTTTGAATTTGATAAAGCTGTTTCAGATCAGACTCTTTTAATTAACAGGTGGAAATTTCAATGGGAGACGGAAGCTATGGGCTTTCAAAGGGAGCTAAGTGAATTGCTATCTCGAGAGGCGGAGATTGCAGAGCAGAGAAAACTGTTTATTCTCAGGGCCCATGTTAGTGGCTCGGTCCAGAATCTGGCAGGTCTTCAGGCAGGTTCTTATGTTTTTGCAAATCAAAAGATTGCAGAGATTTCTCCGGATACCCGATTAATTGCGCTCTGTTATGTTAAGCCAACAGATATTGGCCTGATTAGGAAAGGTCAAACTGTGAACTTTCAGATTGATGCATTTAACTACAATCAATGGGGTTTGATTTCGGGCGAAGTCATTGATATTTCTGATGATATTATACTTACAGCCCAGGGTAATGCAGTTTTCAAGGTGCGCTGTATGCTGGACAGGGAATATTTAACACTCCGGACTAATAGCATCGGAAATCTTAGAAAAGGAATGAGTTTTACTGCCAGGTTTCTGATCACCGAGCGTTCCTTGTACGATTTGCTTTATGATAAACTTGACGATTGGCTTAATCCCAATCTTTCTGAGGCCACAGCTAAGTTATGAATATCCGGGTTAAACAGCGTGATTTTTCGGATTGCGGAGCAGCTTGCCTGGCTTCTGTAGCCAGTTTTTACAATCTTGATGTTCCGGTTACAAGAATCCGGCAACATGCCGGAACAGATAAAAAAGGGACTAATATGCTGGGGATGCTTGAAGCAGCGAAGCATCTTGGATTTGAAGCAAAAGGGGTTATAGGAACCTTTGAAAGCCTTTTACAAATACAACTACCCGCTATCGCACATATAATTGTCAATGGTCAGCTTCATCATTATGTTGTTATTTACAAGATAAATAAGAAGATGATTAGTATCATGGACCCTGCTGATGGTAGATTGCATTACAAAAAGCTAATTGATTTTAAGGAAGATTGGACCGGTGTATTGGTATTATTAATGCCCAATGACAACTTCATACAGGGGAATCACAAAACAAGTCCCCTCAGGCGATTTTATAATTTGTTAAAACCTCAAAGATCAATTCTTGTACAAACTCTATTTGGTGCGGTTATCTATACCCTGCTCGGACTTTCTATGTCAATTTTTGTTCAGAAAATCGTTGATTTTGTGTTGGTAGATGGGAATAGGAATTTACTTAACATCATGAGTATTGGAATGCTAATCATACTCTTGCTGCAGGTAATTATTGGAGTTTTTAAAAGCCATTTTATGATTCGGACGGGTCAAATGATTGATGCACAACTCATCCTAGACTATTATAAGCATCTCATAAAGTTGCCTCAACATTTCTTCGATTCGATGCGGGTAGGTGATATTACCTCAAGAATTGGGGATGCTGTAAAGATTCGCATATTTATAAACGATGTATCCATCACTATTGCAGTTAACTTTTTTATGCTGTTTTTCGCTTTCATCATGATGTTTACCTACTACTGGAAACTTGCACTGTTCATTTTGATCATCATTCCAATATACTCTGCCATTTATCTGATTACCAACAGGCTGAATAAGAAAGCTCAGCGCAAACTGATGGAGAACGCCGCGGATTTGGAATCACAGCTGGTAGAAAGTCTGAATGCCATTGGAACAGTAAAACGATTCGGACTTGAGGATCATGCCAATCAGAAAACTGAAATCCGTTTCAGTAAGCTGCTAGAAACTGTTTATAAATCAGGACTGAATTTAATTTTCTCGGGATCTTCAACTGAACTAGTTTCTCATTCATTTACAATTATGTTGCTCTGGGTCGGTGCAGGATTTGTACTTGATAAACAAATCAGTCCGGGCGAATTGCTTTCTTTTTATACCCTGATCGGATATTTTACCGGACCAGTTTCATCCCTTGTTGGAATGAATAAAACTGTTCAAGATGCAATAATTGCATCCGATCGCCTGTTTGAAATCATGGAGATGGAGCAGGAAAATTAGGACCATAAGTTTGAACTGTCGAGTTCAACTATTGGAGATATCAGATTCGTGGATGTTTCCTTTCGTTATGGTTTGCGGGTTATGGTTTTCAATAATCTCAATCTAAAGATACCCTTTCAGAAACTGACAGCAATAGTAGGGGAGAGTGGTTCCGGAAAATCCACCTTAATGTCTATTCTACAGAATATTTATCCGCTGAATAATGGTCAGGTCTTTATTGGTGATTATTCGATAAAGCACATCAGCAACAGTTCATTGCGCCGGATTATTAGTGTGGTACCCCAAAAAATAGACCTATTTTCTGCTGATGTCATTACCAATATCTCTATAGGAGATGATCAGCCCGACATCAAAAGAATTATAGGGATTAGTACAATGCTTGGAATTACGCAATTTATTGATGAATTACCGAATGGGTTCCAGACTCAGCTTGGTGAGAATGGGGCAAGCCTTTCTGGCGGTCAAAGACAGCGGATTGCTATAGCTCGTGCCTTATACCGTGAACCGGAAATACTAATTTTAGACGAAGCAAGTTCTTCGCTTGATCCGGTGTCTGAGAGATATGTTCAGAATACAATAGAGTTTCTACTGGCCGAGGGGAAGACGGTAATCATAATCTCACATCGACTCAGTAGTATACAAAGGGCCGGATTGATCATTGTTTTAAAAGATGGAAAAGTAGTGGAGGAGGGAGAACATACTGAGCTTCTTGCTCAACAGGGTGCATATTATCACTTATGGTCACAGCAAATTCCGATGGACTTTCATAATTATATTCAGAAATGAAACTTTTGGAACAAATTGAGCGTATAAACAGGCTGCATGAGCTAATCAAGCATCGTCGGACCGGTACACCAAGTGAGTTGGCTAATCGATTAAATTTATCTACTTCAATGGTTTATAAGCTAATAGATGAGTTAAAATTGCGGGATGCTCCAATTGTTTATTCCCGTCAGTTGGGTAGTTATTATTATAGCAGAAGTTTTCAAATGAAGATTTCAATTGATTTTAAAGCGATTGTTGAGGATGAATCCCAGGGTTTTTGAGTTAGGAGATTTGATTTTTTTTCTGCGTGCCAGAAACTTTTTAAAATTTTTTAACCACTGTAGTTTTTTTATACTGAACATCCCTTAATTAGACTATCGCGAATAATGTTGTACAGCAGAAGGCAGAAACCGAAAAGCCTGAATAGAGTAGGTGTCATGAAAATTGAAAGCAGTAAGAAGTTTGAGTATAGTTTTTTGAACGTGGAGCATATGCGCTTAGCCTATCCTAATCAGGAGTGTTGATTTGACAATATACAATCTATAATAAGTAAAACTGTGGTTGACCGGATCATTACGCCTCCTTGTTAAGATTCAATACGTTCAAAAGGAAATTCAATTTTTTATCTGTTTCAGTAAAATTTAAGATTATGGATTTGAAACAATTAAATTTAGTTGAACTTGATTCTGGAGAATTAGTCAATGTTAATGGTGGTGAAGCTAGCTGGCTGAAAAAATTCACGTGGTATGGGATTCTCATTGAGCTTGCACACAATTGGGACGCTATAAAAGCCGGTATTTCTGACGGATGGAATGGGACTTATAACAATAAATTTTAAAAAATTATAATTATGAAACTAGAAGAATTAACAAGCGAAGAATTGATGAATATAGATGGAGGAGGCTTAGGGAATTTAATTTATGACATCTTTTAAGTATTCACGCGTACAACCCGTGTTGGATATGAAATTGCAGATTCGTTAAGAAGTAATCCAAATCATGGAAACGCTATGGTTTATAAATAAAAATTAAAAGGATAGCAGACTATTTAATATAGTCTGCTATTTAATATATCCTGGGCAACTCAAGCGGGAAAGATTTGGAGTTATGGTTTGCCTGTTGATTGAAAATGTAATTTCATGCTTAATTTCATACTCTTATTAAGTTTTCAATTTAATCCCTTAGACATTAAAAATGACATCAGATAATTCAGTAGAAAATTTAAAAACAAACATCTTCTCCAAGATTCAGGAATTAAGTACTACGCGTCTTTTGCTTTCTGTTATTGCCTTTAATTTAGTTTCGGCCTTTATGTTTCCATTAATTCGGGATGATTTTTTTTATAAAATAATGGCTAATTTCTTTCCCTTCGATAGTTTCTATGAAGAACTTTTTGTGGTGACTGTTATTGCCCCGCTTTTTGAAACTACCATATTTCAGTATGGTCTTATGAGTCTCACTATTATTTTTTCCAAACAGATATTCAAAAAGGAATTAATTCCTTTGGCCATTTTAGTTTCTATCACACCTTATTCATGGAGTCATTTTGATAATTACGTCTACATGATTCAAATGATGATATCAGGGCTTTCATACTGTGTTTTTTACCTGATTATCAAAAAAAGGAATATGAATGCTTTTCTATATACGTTTGCAGTACATGCGATATGCAATTTGCTTGTTCTTGGTTTAAAGCATATTTTTTGATTCAACCTAGGATTACTCAATGCTTATGACCATTTGTCAAGTACAATTAACAGCAGGCTTATTTTACAATTATTATTCCCCTGTTGAAATTCTTTAATTACAAGTTTTAGAAAGCAAGTTTTGTAAGAAACATTATGGATGCCAGAGAAAATTTTATTCTTCCTTTATGCAAGTTTAACAAGCCTAAACTGATTCTCCTGGCACTATTTATACATTTAATTTTTTCCGTGGCGGTTTCTTATTTTACGGAATTGTATGATATAAAAATAAATACTAATCCTATTACCTTTGATAGCATTAAACAAGAATTTCTTTTTGTGGTCATCATTGGACCTTTTGTTGAAACTTTACTATGTCAATACTTCCTGATCAATTTGATCTTTTCATTGACCAGGTTTCTGTTTAAGAAAGAATCCATTAGTCTGGCTATTTTTCTTTCGGCTTTAATATTTGGACTGGGGCACCAATATAATTATATATATATGGCCGTGACATTTTTTACCGGGCTGCTTTATGCTACATTTTTCTTAATTATTAAATATAGAAAACAGGATGCTATCACCTGCACGGCCATCGTTCATGCACTCTATAATTTATTTGTTTTCACAATGAAACATTTGTAGAATTCTAAATTGGGTAAAATAAGAAAGAGGTATTTGAAATCGCGAAATTGGTTTACCACTTTGGAAATTGATAAACTAAAGATTCATTAATCTAACTTCGCTTCCTCTGTAATAATCACAAAAACATCTTCATTCTCTTTTTTCATCAGATATTTTTCGCGGGCGAATTTTTCGAGTTTTGCCTTGTCTGTGGTCAGTTCATTCAGATCTTTGATTGCTTTCGCCGATTCTTTGAGATAGAATTCTTTTTCTGCCTGAAGCTTTTTTAGCTGACTTCGGTATTCATATTGAGACAATAGATCATTACGGTCAAAAAACAGCATCCAACTTAAAAATGCAAGTGCTGTAATGAAATATTTATTTCGAATTAGATTTATGAACCTGTACATCAGTGTAAATATATCCCGGGATTGTATATCCCGGGATCGCTTATTTTCAACTTATTAACAATCAAGCGCCGGATCTTGATCTGTTTTATTTTACATACTTGAAATTCTTGCCCAGAAAACGCGCACTACTGCCCAATTCCTCTTCAATACGCAAAAGCTGATTATATTTCGCAATTCTATCTGAACGTGAGGCAGAGCCCGTTTTAATCTGACCACAATTTAAAGCTACCGCGAGGTCAGCAATGGTATAGTCTTCGGTTTCTCCAGAACGATGACTCATTACTGAAGTATACCCACTATTTTGTGCTAAAGAAACTGCATTAATCGTTTCAGTTAAAGTACCAATTTGATTTACTTTGACTAATATGGAATTCCCCGATTGAGTATCAATACCTTGCTGCAGACGTCTTACATTGGTTACAAATAAATCGTCACCAACCAACTGGACTTTGGAACCAATTTTTTCTGATAATAATTTCCATCCAGCCCAATCATCCTCATCCATGCCATCCTCTATGGAAATAATTGGATATTTCTCAGTTAAAGATGCAAGATATTCAACTTGCTCTGCACTTGTTCGGATTGCACCATTCGGACCCTCAAATTTTGTATAGTCGTACTTGCCATCTTTGTAAAATTCGGAAGCTGCACAGTCAAAAGCTAGGAAAATATCTTTGCCGGGAGTATATCCCGCTTTTTCAATAGCCTCAAGAATGGTTTCTACACCATCCTCCGTACCTTCAAATTTAGGAGCAAAGCCACCTTCGTCACCTACAGCTGTGGATAAACCTCTATCGTGTAGAATTTTTTTCAAAGTATGAAATATCTCCGTGCCCCATCTTAAAGCTTCTGAAAATGAAGAAGCACCAGCCGGCATAATCATAAATTCTTGAAAGGCAATAGGAGCATCAGAATGAGACCCACCGTTTACAATATTCATCATTGGAATAGGTAGGGTATTGGCATTAACTCCCCCAATATAACGGTAAAGTGGCTGCCGACTTTCCTGAGCGGCAGCTTTTGCAACCGCAAGAGAAACACCCAAAATGGCATTTGCTCCAAGATTCCCTTTGTTTTCAGTTCCATCAATCGCAAGCAGTAACTTGTCGATACTGTTTTGCTCGAAAACATCAATCCCTTTTAGCTCAGGAGCAATTTTATCATTCACATTGGCAACAGCCTTTAAGACACCTTTACCCAGGTAAATATTTTTGTCTCCGTCGCGAAGCTCCACGGCTTCATGAACACCGGTTGATGCTCCTGAAGGTACCGCTGCACGCCCCAGAATTCCATTTTCGGTAATTATATCAACTTCGATGGTCGGATTGCC
>Ga0194133_10003869_pt1 | contig 20752 bp, 11 predicted proteins | sample TA2KigOf40mmetaG_FD_155448 | JGI IMG/M metagenome (GOLD analysis project Ga0194133, IMG submission 155448) | Freshwater microbial communities from Lake Tanganyika, Tanzania - TA2015055 Kigoma Offshore 40m | ecosystem: Environmental > Aquatic > Freshwater > Lake | place: Tanzania: Lake...
TAAATTATAGACAGAAAAAAACTATTTAATATCTATATGAAATCCTTTTCAAACCAATAGCTGGAAAGCTTTTAGACAAGTGTTGATTCCATTCAACCTGTAGAGAGGATCTCTTTTAAGAAAAAAAGCCCTTTAACATTTAAATTGCTCTCACTCCCATTTAAATATTTTTCGCCTTGAGTTCCTTCTCAATGTCTCTACATGGAAACTAGCTGCTCTTTTTTTCAACAAAACATTACGTTTTGTTTTTCAATCTGTCTGTCTTCGCTTTTTTTCCGAATCTGACCACGGCTTTATTCCCTGGAAACACCATCTGGCTAAAGTCCAAAAAAAATCTCACTTTCTTTTTGCATATTTATTGGTTTCAAAATTATTGACTGAAAGTACCTAGCGATTGATTTTTTTTTAACAAGGAAAAGAGAGTGTGGAAAACTTTTATTTCACTTGAAGCCATGCAAAATGAACTTTCAATAAAACTCTTTCTGAGAAAAATGTTTGCAAGCAAAATATATATACAGATTGCATCTCCTGTGTGTGGTTTTCAAAATGAAAATCTAGAAAGCTAATTTTAAAGATCACCTTTGAAAATCTATTTTGATTCGGATTCTAAAAACCCCAGATTTGACATTTACTGCCAATCTCACATAGCTTTTGTTTGCCAAGAAAAGATTTGTAGTCACTCAATGTGTGTAGAAAAATGACTCAAAACAGAGTCCAATATAGGGGAACGAAAAACAGAAAAGGGAAATTTAAAACAGTAAAGCATTTTTTCCAAACTTTTCATGGATATCATCAAAATTTTTGTTTGTTTCAAACAATCTATGAATATTAAATCACACAGCCTTTTGCCAAAGAAAGATTCTTTGCACAACATATTTTCAACATTTAAGAAATGCAAATGTTGTGAGCAATCCTCTAGCTTTTGACTCCTTTAGAAATAAACCAACATAATTTGCATCACTTTTAACTCTGAAAGAGCTTCCTGATTTCTATTAAATTGTGTTCGAATCTCCTCTTTGCTAAACAAAAAATACCAAAAGCTTTACAAAATATTCTTTTACCAATGACAACTTAAAGGGATGAGAAAAATCTTCCGGTTGAGTTAATGTCGACGATAGTCATTGATGGTGTTCCTGGATAACCCAGGCCATTAAAGGTATTACGAAAAAAGTAAAAGCCATGTGCAAAGTCTCGGCTAAATGGCCATTACGTGAAAGGGACCAAACACTGATTCAACAATTTGATAGACCAGAAAATTTTATACTCCAAAAAAGAGAATGGGTAACCCTGTGACCATTTTTATAAAATAAAAAATGTAGAAAACCAATTCTTTGCAGGAGTACTATTCAATCTCAATGTCATTTGACAAGAATATTTTTGAAATGTAAACTTTCTTCCTGTCTAAAATCACAAATACTGCCACTTGTCTGTCAAGTTTGTGTTTTCTATACAATCAGAATACAACTCTTTTCAAACAATCTTGTTGGATTCGCTGAATAAATAACAACCTCAAAAAGTTTTCTCTTTTTTGAAAATCAGTTTTATCTAATCGAAATTTCATTAACATTCTCTTTAAGACGAAGAGGAGAAATTTTTTCGAACACATTTTAGACAGTTTGACTGAACAGTAAAAAGTTTGTCTAATTAAAATAGGGGCTTTTTTAAAGTTTCAAGGCGTCGCTTTTAGTTTGTCCAGACCAACCTTCACATTTACCTTTATTTGAAAGTCTTATTTTAAGCTTCTTTTGTTCAAAATTTGTTGCATCATATGTTCCTATATGGGCGAACCAAACACGAGCATTCAACTTTTCATGGAAAAGGTGATGAAGCAGTTTTTACCTCAAGATCATAAAATGGGAATCTTCTTTTTTGTGTTTATATGATTCAACAAATATTTGATGTTAGTTGTGAAGTTCTACAAAAATAGATTTCTCAGAACTCCAAATAAGAATACTTACCTTATAAAATGTGCCTATTTTTTTTTGTTTTATAGCAAAGTTTATCTTGTCCTCTTATCAAGCCTTGCTTTTCTGAGGCACCCCAATTACCAACCGTCTATTTGTTTCTTTTTGGGGTGGAAGTACAACACTTGTTACACTTTGTGGATTTGGTTAACGTTGATCGAAGAAAGGCAAACATTGAACCCAAACCACAGACATGTGAAATGTAATGTATTTTGCAATCAAGTTATCCTTAGAATAAACAAATGTAAAATAGACTTTTTGATGTGCTTATCAGTTAATGGCAGGAGGCTCAGGCCAAGCTAAAAAGTTTTGTTGTTTTCCTCAATCTGAATTGTATAATGAGTTCAGCGTGATCCATATCTCTGTGGGTATTTGTAGACTTTTCTGTACCTTTATTTACACTGAGGGAAAGTTTGTTGTCCTTTAAAACAGGGCTTTCTAACCGTTGAAGTAATTCATTTCCTATCAATGAAAGAAATTATAACTATTTCATTTTTTAATTAAATATATCGTTTATAGAAATGGTATATTTTTAACACCTACTCATTAAAAAAGATGCTTCATTTGGAAGCAACGTTGTTTGTCAATTATGTGTTTTCCAGGCTTTATTTCTCTGCACTGATTGATTATAGTAATATTGAACATGCATGGTTGAATTGTTCAGTATAAGGCTTATTGAGGTTTTGAAGTAAGAAATTGATCTTCTAAGAGTCAATATTTATTGGACAAGAGTTATTACCTGTTAGGCAAATGTTTGTACAAATTTTGTATCTCAAAAAAGCCTGATAATTTGGTCGAATTCTGCAACACAAAATTTTCTGATCAAATTGAAACGAAATTACATTTGTTGTACTTGAGCTTTCCCTTGATCTTTTGATTTATTGGCCCACTCATGCTGACTGATACTCAACAAATTTTTCAAAATCTATTTGTTTTTCCAAGTAAGAAATATTGCCCAAGAGAATTTTGCCCTTTTTTAACACAGAAAAATAACAAAAAAGCCACCCAGCTTTTATCCAGAACCATCTAAGTTAGTCAGTGTAGATTCTTAGATGCCTTTCACAGAGTCAAGAGTTTTATTCCATTGTTTGGTTTCGGTTGCGTGCTAAACCATCGTTGGACTTTTTATTCAGGAATTGAAAAACCTGGCTCTATTTGCAAATGTAAAGAAAAAGAGAGAAAAAAGTAAAAGGCCGGAAACTTGATAGTTGGAATACTTTATCAACTGAATCTTGCCAGCATCCTTCAAATAAATGGTTTTGAATAGTAATTTGCTTTTTAAATAAATTACAGTCATTATGCTTTTGAATCATGAAGTTGGCCACAAATTTTTACCACCAAGTCTGTTTGACTTTTTGTGAAAGGAAAGCATTTTTACAACTTGTGTGCTCAAAATATTCTTCAAAGAAGTCATTTTTAATGAAGTATTACGTACGGTCGGTAAGAAAAGGCTTGTGTCAAAAGTTATAAATCATCTTTCAAGACCCTCATTCTCGTCACTTTGCCTAAAAAAATTGTGAAACCAACTTCGGCATATTTACAAAAAAGCAGATTCGTTTAGTAGGAGGATTTATTGCGGGGAAAATATAAACTCAACAATACCCTTTCCTTTTGAGCAAACTTTAGAGGAAAAATTAAAATGTCAGAGCAAATACTTTGATGTTCTCTTAATGCTTCCCCATTCTTTTAAACAAATGTCGCCCCTAGCTACATCTGCAAAATCACAAGGGCAAAGATAGATGAAATTTTCTTTAGAAAATGAGACAACTGTTGCAAGAAAGTAAATAAAGATATGGATTTTCCAGGATCTTATGTAGATATAGTTTGTCATTTGGAACATCAAATTCAAACATTTGAATTAATTCTGTCAAGAAAAAAATTAGAAAATTTAATTTTGGAAGTCTTAACTAGTTAATTTGATTCAAAAATTCACATTATTCCTTACTATAGAGTAAACATCAAAGGCATAATAGAAAAACAAGATTATGGGGATTCCATTATATCAAAACAACTGAAAGCCACTTCGAAGGAAAGCTTGATCTTCTTTTGCAATGTTGCCCTAAAACAACACAAATATCCTTTGTGAAAATCGTTTATTTCATGTTCTAATTTGCTTAAATTCATGTTATTTTTATTAAGTTTTTTTTAATGCTCCACATAAATGCTTCTCATCTCTAAACAATAAATGGTTTTCGTATGAAACGATATGTTTTTATTAGGCGAATATATTGTCTCGACGTCTGTTCATCCATAATTCATTCATGTAGTATAAAAAATCAATAATGAAGAGGTTGAAAAAGTTTGGCATGTAATGAAAAGTTGTTCCTTCTCTGTATAGTTTTTTTGTTACTACAGTTAGTTTATTCCTATTCTGATTGAATCATTGTCACCGCTTGAGGTTCTCTGGTTTCTTTTCAGGCTTCTGTTTGGTCTGTGAATGTAGTTTTAATGGCTAAAGAATGATAAAAATTACAGTTAAAGTTCATCAGTTGAGGTTAATTTTTTCAGTCTTTCAAAAAAAGTGTCTTGAAAGGTATTTTTCTCTGGTTGTTGCTTTTATCCATTAATATGACGACCATTGACGATGTACGAAATGTGTGCAACACCTTTGTTGGCTTGCTTTCAATGTGATAAGGCACCCTAGGGATTCCATCAAAAAGTCTCTTTGCACTCCTATAGTTACATTACTCGACCGAAAGCCAGAATACTTTGACTCTTTTGGATTTTTCCTCTTGTAAACACATGATTTCCATCAAAATAAAGTGTCAAACAAAATTAGCTAATTCTACATTTGTGTAATTGTGTAAAACAGTGTTGAAAGTAACTAAATAAGTTTAACAAAAAGTTTTGATGAGTCTAAAAAATACATAATTTTAGTTTCAATTTTTCTCTCAATCATCCACAAGCTATTGTCAGAAAATGAGAAAGCAAACCTTTTTGCAAATTTGATTAAAAAATTGCAAGCTTTTTTCTAGCAAAAAAAAAAAGAAAAATTGATTTGGCTATTTAAAACAAAAAAAGTGGTATTAATTGCACGTACAATATGCTTTTGAGAAATTCTGAGCAACTTTTATCCCCAAATCCTGAATTAGCATTTTCGGTGGAGAAGCCACACTCTTTTGCTTTAAAATTGAATGCTGACTTGCAAAAGCGGTTGGTTTTCACTAGGTGGATGATTTCATCCCCCAGAGCAAATATCAAAAAAGATTTCCTTCCCTAAAAGGTTTGAACGTCTCTTTCGAGACTGAAATCTCCGTCATGACACATTTTGCACTTTTTTACAGAGGCTTTTGTCAGTCTTATGTTTTCAGAGCTCTTACTAGGAACAAGGATTACAGATTTACCAACAATTAAAGCCCTTGATTTCTGTAGATTAAGAGCCAGAAAGTAATAAAAAAGCAAAAGGAAAATGAAGTAAAGTTTTTGCTATTACCTCGAGCTGAATTTTGCCCAAAAAAAACAAAGTAGAAAAAAAGTTTTACATCGAAACTCCATTAGAAATTTTTCTTCATTTTACTTTTTTCGTTTGAAAGTCTATTTGGAAGAGAGTTAAGACTGAAGTTGTAGTTTTTTCATGATTCAAAATAGCATCTTTGGTTGGATTATCTGACGTAACTTGATCTGACAAAGACTTGTCAATTAGAGGCGTCGTGAACAGGAGAAGAATGTCATCCTATTAGCTATTGCATCAGTCATTCTATCACGTTTCCATGCATTTTCATTTACTAAAATGTGCATTAAGCAAGCTTCTAGAATAGTTTATCAAAGCTTTTCACAAATTATTAATAAAACCTAACTTGTAAAGTTGACTTTCGGAAACAAGGAATAGGTTATTGCTTATTTGCATAATCTGAATACCAATCTAATTCAAATGGTTTGTTTAGAATCTAATGGTGTCTTTATAAAATGATTGTCAAAAAATCTTGTTATTCAGATAGATATAAGGTTATGCTTATTTCCTTAGAGTCTGCAGCAGCTGGATTCGAAAGTCACAATTAACCTTTTACTCTAAACTGGTCTTTCAATATCTTATTTAGAATTCAGCAGTCTTTGTACTGCCAAACAGTGCCTTTTCACATATCTGATTGTTTATTTATGAAATTGATTTTTTTGTTGATGGCTTAAAGTGATTGTTTATCCTACCAGTAAAAATGAGAAGTTCTCAATCAATTTTGCTTTCATTTCAGCAAATGAGCTTTTCTGAAAATATTTCCAAATCGTATGCAGCCATCTACAATCGAAAAGCTAAGCACCATAATTGATTAACAGCTTAGAGAGCTGATTATTCTAACACCAAAGTATTAGACTTTACAATAGTGCCTTAAACACTGTTTTTGTTTCTTACAGTCACCTTTTTTGGAATGGTTTTGTGATTAATTCGAGGCGTTTGTAATTCTTACTTGGAATGCCAAGTCTCTGTTTTATATTGCAACCATTGTGCAAAAAGTTAGATTATTTTAATGCTCTATAGTAATTATGTTGCATCGAAATCACAAACTAATTTTGAATCTATATATTGGTTAAGCTTCGAACTGTGCAATACAAAACTAAAGATGGCTTTTATCCAAGAAAAGCTAAAGTTTGAGTTTGTGAGAGAAAAGTAAGGTGTTGTTAATCCATGATTGGTTTGCCAAGCCAAGAAGGAAATAAAGTGAGGGGTGGGTGTTACAGCCATCCCAATGTCTACAAATGGTAACATCGTTTATCTCGATTAAATGACCCACCTAGATTGAAGGCCAAAAAGAACATTTCCTTTCAGAAAGGCAAGAAGGGGATTAGACAAACGAAAGAATATCATGGGGAAAAAAGAGTTTCAAGGTACAATTAAAAACTAGTTGATACAACAATACTTTGTAATCCCAAGGGTGTCCATTTTCTGATAGCAGTACCAATTAGGATTAAGTCAAAGAAATAAATATTGGATAAATAAAAGGTTGATAAATTGCTTGGCATGGTTACTTTGATATTCTCATTAGTTTCTAGTTACAATTTGTAATCCGTAATTCCATTTGCTATTATGGGTTGAAAGCTTTTAATTAAGGGTCAGAGGAAATGTTTTTACCTGAGTATACTGTCAAGTATGTGAGGAAAGATTTGGTACAAAAATCAACAACTTTGATTGTGAAAGCTTTATGTTTTTTTTGAAATTGTTGATTCATATGAATATTTTAGGAAGAAAGGAAAGCTAAACAATTTTCAAAACCTTTTTTTTGAACTCCAATATTGTTTTAGAATGCTAGGAAATAATGGCTTCGTGGGTGAAGTTTATAACGACCTGGCAAAATTGGTTTTGTGGTGCGCATATAGAAACTCTATAAAAAAATACCATCTTTGAAAAACTGACTTGATGGCCAACTGACACTTTTCATTTTGGAAAGATACATTCATGTTATCAACGTAAATAATTGAAAGCAAGATTGATTGATGGTTGCATTTTCCATAAATTGTTTTTTTTAATATTTTCCTTCTATACCTGAATATATAGCTGAGTGATTTTGATCTATATGTCTCACTTTAGGTGTGATATCTAAGCACATCGTCGTGTTAGAAACATTCATAGCTTTTACCTCTTGTTGCATTTTTTATTTGCAGCAATCACACTTTTCGTGTTCATAAACAGCCTTTACAGAAAACTCATTACTCTCAAACTCTCAAAGGTCTCATAGTTCACACTTTCTAGCTACAGATAGTAAGAAAAAAGGATGATAGTGAAAACTGACTTCAAACTTATCTTGTCAGAAATTTTGAATAAAATAACTTAGACAGCTTAGATTGTCTGACTTTTGAAAATTTTCATCTATGTAGAAATGAAAAATGAAAAAAAGAAATTAGACTCATGACGTGGCCAAAATTTTTTCACTTCATTTTCAAAGCCAATCTTTTTCACATTACACAAAACTTGCATTAGTCTAAAATGTTGATGGGAATTTCTTGATATTTTTTCCATTTGCACTTGACAATTAACATCTTACTCTATTAAAATTATCTCATAGCTTAAAAGTAAAATAGCTTTGAGTAAGGTTGAAAGTTTTGGAACACAATAGTCATCGACTGGAGATCCTTAGATGTCTTTAATCCCATCCAAATCTTGTCAAGTGGTAGTTAATATCTTAAGACAGCTGCTTAAGCCTTTCTCTGGTAATTCTTTTACTATCATCAAAGTTACTCTATCCACTGGAGAACAATTACCTAAAGTCTTTCTTTGAGTAACAAAAAGCCACACTGCAATAAGCAAATGTATTTAAAAATGTTACTTTTAATTTGCCCGGTGTAAAATAGATAAATTCTCCCAGCAAAAGTCATTTTCAACCTTCCTATTAAGAATTAACAAAGAAGTTTTTAACTAAACCCCAAATGCTTACATGATTAGTGCATAAATAGCTTTCTAAAAGTAGAATTGGATATATTTTCAATAAAGCTTTTTCATACATGACACACTTTGAGTCATCGAAAGTAACACAGAATAGGATTATGTTTTCACTAAACCAAAAGGAAATTATTTCCAGTCGCACAGGTTTTCAATAATTGAGTTTTTTTACACAAGAAAAAAACAAGCACTTTGTCTCTTTTTTTAAAAAAAAAGAAAAAGAAAAAAAAGCTAAAACTTGCATAAGAGTTTTTATTCGTTTGCTAGGTTTCCAGTATCAGAAATCACAATCAGCAATAAAATTCACACTTTAGAATCGATTGGTTGGAATCCTTTTGGCTGGTAAAAGAACTAAAATAAAAGAGATTTCAACTGAACACAATGGAATAAGCCATGACATTTTCAAAATGTTTATTTTTGAATAGCAATGCTCTTAAGAAAATGTGAGATTTCCTTTCTAAGCAACATTCATTTCTTCGTGGTCCACAAGAATTGAACATGCAGGCCATTTTTTTTGTTTAGTGAAATCTAACATTAAAATTTTGTTATGTACACAACGGATAATGTAGCCTGACATTCTTGTTTGATTGACAATGCTTGAAAATTCCACAAAGTTGTTTTTTCCCTGTTTTTCAAACATAGATCAAGCTTTAAAGGCGGTCAGACAGAATGAGGACATTTTACATTTACGTAAATCGTATCGTTTTTTTGTCCCTTTTGGATGGTCACCATCCTCTTGAGACTGAATCTCATGCCTCACGATCATTTCATTCTCTCAGTATGTTACAAAATTTGTGAAAGTTGATGCTTTTGGGCCACAAGTTCATTTCAAAACTTGATTTCATCCCAAAGTACGAGATGTCCGCAATATTGAACGAAAGATTTTATGACCTTTTTTTTAATTAAAAAAGGGATTAATTCAAAATTTTATATTTTCCCCCTTTCACAAACGACGTGAATTAGATGATAAGTTCACTCAAAAATTTTGAAATGGTAATTGGCAATCAGGGAAAACAGAAGTTGTCTGTTATTTATGAATGGGAATAAACAAATGGGAAATATCATCTTATAAAGATAAAATGCAGATTTAAAACGACTTGGCAAATACGAGGCAGTCTGTCATTTTTAGTTCCCATTTTTCAAAAGTTTTCCATTCAACTTAGCATCGAAAATATGGAAAGATTTCATTTTTATTTTCCTATATTTCTCTCTTGAGAGCCATCTCGATCTTGCATACCTACACTGTGTCTAATATAAAAGTATAAGTAAGCCTATCAACCTTATTTCTATCAGATACAGTAAGCCGATTAGGTTACGATGGGAGAAAAGTGGAAAAGCCCAAGGAAGAAAAGTCTTACACTGAGTATGAACTATTGCCTTTTTTCAATTTAGAATCTAGAAGAAATATTAACATCTAGACATGGAAAATGTGGTGGACAGAGAGAAAGAAAAGGAGGCCAGAGTTGCCAAAAAAGGATTAATCGTTTTTGAAGATGTCCCTTTTGCCTCACAGATATAAGGAATGGTCATGGGTTTTTTTTAGGTCACTAACAAAAAATGTTCTTCAAGTCTCTGTTGTTTATCATCATAGGACTGAAACCGAAAAGCTTTCTTCTTTTCGGTTTGCCTTTAATTATTGATTAATGATCTATTTCTGTGGTTTATTTTAAATTGAGATTCTAAATAATTAACTTTTTTAATTCACAAAAATTGATTTGTTATTGAAATAGAAAATCAATTTTGCTCTTGATTGTTTTGGGTAACTTTCTGACAGATGTTGTTGTGGTTTATAAATTCAAATGAAGGTATTTTGGGTTATTGCGTTGTTCACAATTTGAAACTATTTTAATGAGACTAAGTTGGTTCGAACACAACTTTCATGTCGATGGGATTGAAAATAAAAGTCAAAATTGTGTCTTTAAAACATGATCAAAGAGCACTAAAGTGACTGAGACACTCATTTAAACCTCTACACGCAAGACCTCATTTCTTTTTATCTTTCAACATCTTTAGTTGTGTAAATACAATTTTCAAATGAGGTCTTTTTTACCGTTTAGGAATTGTTTTAAGGTGTTTTAGGCACTGAGTGCTTAACTTTACAGAATAAGAATGAAAAATATTTTAAAGTGACACTTTAATTAGTTTAATTGAAAAAAGCATTTTACCATGCATATTTTGGATGAAAGTCAAGCCTTAAAAATTGTTTAACAACTACTAAAAATTACTTTCCATTGTTGTAAAAACTTCTTTACAATTCCTCCAATATACAATCAAGAAGGTTTCAAATAGTCAATTTTTGATTAATTGTCTACAAACTCAAATATCTCGGCTCAATTTTAATTGAAGTATTAAAACTTTTTTTTCACTAGTTCAGTTACAATGTTACTTCGCTTTTAGGACGGCGCAAGTTTCTCTTGTACTCTCATTGAGATACTTTTTTGCTTCAGACTTGATTTATTTCATAAAATATAATCAAATCTCTGCTTTTGTCTAGTTAGCGAAAAAAATATTTATCTCTCAGTGGAAATAAAATAAGTTTTTAAAACCAAAAACTCTGAAAAAGTAGCAGATGGTTCAACAAGTCTTGTGCCTTTTTTGCATGATAGTTTTTGTCATACTTTTCTTATCAAAAAGTCTGAGTTTGCTCAACTCTTTCCTCTCCTTTACTTTTGCTGAAATTGATTGATCGGAAACGTCTTTCTCCTTTGGCTATATATGTATCAAAAGAAAGGTTTACAACATTGTATATTCACATCAAGAAGTATCTTTCAGCTCATCAATCAAAAAATGAATATGAATCGAAATTCTAGTTGGGATCGATGTACACAACAAAAAAAGAGAACAAATTTTGCTTGAAATCAGCTGTAGTTGAAAAAAAAAGTTTTATTTTCAAAGATACAAAAAAAGCTTTTATAGGAAATTTGTTTCTTCTTGTTTCAGGTGATTATGGGAAGTAAGGAAGCTGCTGAGAAGGCTTGCAAAGAACCTAATCCCATTATCGATGGAAGAAAAGCCAATGTGAATCTGGCAGTCTTGGGTGCTAAACCTAGGGTTAACTCATTGCAAGGTAATTTCCGCTTCATATTTTTGTTGAAAGAATTAAAAAGTTTATGCTTTCGATGATGGAAGTAAAAAAGGAATTAAACCTACATGGATGAGGTTTTTATTTCCTCGAAGAGGATTAAAACTTTTTTTTGAAGGGCTTAGATTTGAACTAGTTTCAAACTTTTGCTCCTTTGAAAACAGATTTTATTTAAAAAGGGATGTTCATCATATTGACCATTTAAAGCTCAAATCTTCAATTAAAGTTATGCTTATTATTACACATTTTCTATACCTATTTCTGTTTTTATTGAAGTTACGAAAAATGTGAAAACCACCGTTGAAGAAGAGTCTTCTGAACTAGAATTTGCTTTATTTTTCAATCAATATGTTTAAAATCAAGGATTTTGACTTATCCCAAAAAGAATTCTCTAATTTTCCATCACATTCGAAAGAGTGCATTTATGGGAGAGGCTTTAGAATTTTGCAAATCATCTGGAAGAAAGTGAATTTTGCCAGTTTCTAAAATAATTGTTTGAATTTTTTCCAAAAGACTTCTTATCAAAACTTCAGACTGGCAATAAGTCTTGAAGCTTTAAAAGGTAGTGAATTTGCATGCCACTTTCAATTTATCTGACAAAACTCCTAGATTCATGGGAGAATTAGAAAGCTTCTTTCAAACTTTCAATTCTGACTTCTGCGATTTGAATTATGGGCTCCCAAGAAAAATTAAAGTTGGGACGAATTGACACGAAACTGTATTAAAAATGATTTACTGTAGGTCAATTTTCATCAGATAGAAAAGATGAATTTCAAATCTTTTCTAGAAATTGATTCATAGCACAGATAAATGAGAAGCAGACTTATTTTCCAATCGTAGTTTCTTCTTCTGAAAGCATCTTTGACTAATCTCTTCTTGCAAGCAAAGTTTGTTAGTTGTTTATTTCAAATTCTAGAATATAGAGTACACTGCCAAAAATTTTCACGTTTCGGAAAAGGAAACTTAGACGAACTTGAGCATCACATCTTTCAGTTGGGTTAAAAATTCTTGACATTCCATGGAAAATAAATCTATCAGAAGTAGTAAGCAAAACGAAAAATTCATCCAACACTTTAGATTTTGAGCCCGCAGACACTAATAATTTAAGCTTTCTGTGGAATAAACTTTCCCACTTTAAGTATTGATTGTCAAATGAACTTCATATAATTGGTCTTGGTGAAATATAATTTGAAACAAACAAATCCAATTCAAAATGGATCATTCTGTCAAAACTCTTTAAACATCGTTCATGCATTAAACAAACCTTAAATATGCATATTCTAAACTCAAGCCTGAAATTTATGTCCAGAAATCCTGACAAAGACGGAGTAAAAGCTAATTGCAAAACGTTGCAATTATCGTTAGTCAGGGTATATTTATGCATTTAGTGTCTTGTGGGCAAGTTGTACTATTTTCAGGAAAAAAGAATTGGTGAACGTGGAAATGGTAATGCTAATGGTGCAGATAAATTGACGAAAGAACCAAACAAAGGTTTCTCTAGACTTTCATCTGACTTAAAATCATATAAAGCAAAGGCCAAACTGTAAAAACAAAATTTCGTATTTGCTAGAGTTTTTTTCACCATCTGCTTTAAAAAAATCCTCTTTTGAACTTCTAAAGTTTAGATGACATATTTCTTTTGCAAAAAAATGTTTCTGAAAACAGACACCTTCTAAAGTTACTGTTTTAATCTTGTATTCCACGCTTTGAAACATGATGTTTGTTTATTCTGTTGTCAGATGGCAAAGACACCACGTTTTTATTTGCTTACCATTAACATGGACAATAATAGCCCAAATGTCAATTATCAGTGACTTCATTTTTATTCTATGCTGACATTTAGACTATCCATGATGGCCTTTATTCATTCATTTATCAACTACTACGGCCAAACAATAAGTTTGACAAACTAAGATTGATTGTAGAAAGGCATCAGGAAGGATTGAACTGGTTTTTTTTACCACCATAAGTTTCGGTTCTTCACAATCTTATTCTTTTTTGTTCAACAATCTACCCTCAATATTTCATCTCATCCATTGTAATCTGTTTGAAGCAGCCGAAAACAACTTTTCCAAATCATCCTATAAGCTTATATCTACGACGTTCTCATACCTTCCGTAAGATGATTAACAACTTGCCATTGATGGAGATGGTAGAAAAAAACCAGCTAGTGGGGTCTATCATGAAATAATGAACAAAGCGAGCAAGAAGAAAAAACTACTAAAGAAAAGAAAGAGGTATTTACTCACACAACGAATCTTTTTAATGAAACATTTATTTGCATTCAGACATGCAAAAATTGAACAGCGATAGCTTTTCGAAAGCAGGTAATATATTGGGCTAAAAAAAATTACAAAGCAATCAATCGCCTTTAAGATGGTCACGTGTGATTTTAAAATGCAACTTATATTTTTTCTACCCACAAAAAGTTGAACTTATTTGATATTACATATTTTTTTCTCAACAATCCCAGGTATAGCTTAGAATTCTTCCAACATAAATTGTGATCCTTTGACCCCCTCTTTGTTGTAGATTGTTGATAGTTATGACACTCAAAATTTATAAGGCTCAAAACCATGGCAACCAAACTAGAAGCCATAGAAACGTACGGTCAACATGAGCTTTTAACCAACATTTTGATAATCCATTCAAATAAAAAAAAACCAACCACAAAAACAATTGAAAATGAAACACAGTGTAATATTCCACCAAGAAAATAAAACTCCATACAGTTTATGAAAAAAAGAAATGGTTATACGGAAGTCCTGGTCATAAATTTACCTTGATCATCCAGATTAGATTCCTCGACACACTTCAGTGTGAACAATGTGTTTGAGTCCATTGGATTTTCTCGAATATTCTTTTGAGGTAGCAAATTATCTCTGATTGATCACCATTCTAAATGTAGATGCTGCATATGGATTCTAATGATTTGCCCTCGGAAGAATGCTTCCCGATTGTATTTATTGGCAAGTAGCCAAAATGCTGACAGAAACAGAATGAAAAAAGTCTCTATCATCAACAAGCCTTAAAATTGGGATCAAAGAGCCTAAAGATAAAAATTTGTGAATAATTGTACTCCTTTTAAACAGGTGTCTAACAGTATGCCTTGTCAGACTGAATTGACCTTAGATATCAATCAATGAGAATGAAAAATTGATGTTTCTATTAAGGCTATAAATTGGATAAATTAGATTTTCCTTACAAAGGGTTAAATGGAATTTGGCTTGAAAACAAAAAAAGCAAACTTTATCATAATTAAAGGGTTTATATGGTTTTGCCACTTGAGGAAATTGTTTTCAAGTTCTTTATATATACGCAGATAGTTTTTTCTTTGTTGAACCTGTCAACCACAGTAATATGTTCGTTCCGCTTTGCCTGCATGCCATTTCAATTGTCCAAACATTTGAGGTTTACATATTAACGATTATAAGTCTACCCTTGCCATTTGGGAGAATTTTCGAAAGCAAGGACAAGACCTACCTGTCGCAACTCATTTCCGATCGCAAGTCAGGTATCCTTTCAAGGAAAGGAGCTTACAGCAACAACTTGTATATACACTATGACAATATTCATCACAATTAACGATTTTGAAAAGAAATCAATGCTGGACTGATCAGTGGAAATATTTCTAATTTCTGGATATACAAAAATAGCTTTCTAGGTTAATGTAAAAACAAACCGAGTTGAAAGGGAGAAAAAATGAGTGACTCAGATCTTGAGACCTTCTTCACTATAACATATGTTTTTCTCTGGGAAAAAAATAGCAACAAAACATCAAAAAAATTGTTATTGATTTTTAAGAAATGTAATTTATTTTGTTTCAGCTGCCCTTCCTTTGGCAACAGCTTTGAGACAAGGCTTTCCAACCCTCATCCCAGGACACCATGGGTAAGTCAAATTAGATCCACCGGTCTTCTTTCTTCCTAAAAGCTGTATTTTCAGAGTTCCATTTTGAGATTATTTAAGTTTTTAGAGATTAAACTTTTTGTACATTTTTGTTCACTCTTTAATTGTTCAAAGTTGCTACAATTGTGGGAAAGAGAGCATTGTTTTGTTTCTTTATTGTATTTGTACCGACCTTAAAAGTGTTTCACCAAAGGTTCAGAGGTGTGTGCGCTTTTACATATAGTTATTATTAATCAGAGAGAAGTTAAATGTAAAGGGTGACTCAAGCCAAACAAAATATGAAGCCATCCACTTAAAAAAGTCTCACTTCACACTTAACATCTCTGTGTGACATCTTTAGCCAAGTTAGTAGCATGACTCAAACTTTGTAAATCTATAAACAACTCTCTGTAAAATTAAACAATCTTTTACTGGAGAAAAAAAAGTTAGTTCAAACAAAAAAAAGGAGAGGCAAAATTGTGTTTTATTGATGAACAAGCAGGCAAGGAAAAAAGAGTTTGTTTTGAAAAACACAGTTTGGATCTCAATTTGTGAAAGAATTTTAGAGCTTTGAAATTTTTCGTCAAAATTTAATGTTACATCTAAATTACATCACACTGAACCACAATTAAAGATTAATATGCTTGGATGGAAAATATTGATTTGAAGATATTGCGTTTTGTTTGCCTGTTGTTTTTTGCTCTTCTCAAATGCTGTACAATTTCATCGAATTTCATCCAGGTGTATGAAATTAAATGAAATATCAGCTCACGTAAGTCTCGGTCTCGCACACAACTTTCCACAATATTATTGAGCTTTTTTTTGCAATGTCCCTTGCTGTTTGTCCCCCCTCTACACCTGAGTGTCATGACGTTGGTAAACAGAAACTTTTCAAACATTGATCAATGTTTACTTTTTATTTGTATCCCGTGTTCTTATTGATCTTGGGTTGATTTCTTGGACATGATCTGTCAAATTTCACTTTTTATTTTCTTTTGTATTATTTTCATAAAGAGCAAGTTCCTTCAAAATTTAAAAAAAATTTGAGCAAGAAACATTCCTTCTGCCGCTAGCAAATTTTCAAGAAAAGTTTTCAACAAAACTGACAGTTTCATAATAAGTAAAAGAATAATTCATTTCCTCTGTCTGTTTCGCTTTAAGATCCTCCCAATAGGTTTTGGTCAAAGGATATACAAATTTCCTCACTTATTGAAAAAATGAAAGTCTGAATTTTGATCTAGAGCAGCTTTTATAGGATAACAATTGTTTCTATAGACCTTTGAGAATATTTCTGATTTCATCCTCCTTTTAAACAAATGCCTAAACGATAAAGCTTCGGAAACTTTTCCACCTGTTTGTTTTCCTAAGCAACTCGTTGCTTTTCTCAAAGAAAGACAAGGTTCAGTTGTTCAAACTAAAGAAGAAGCAAAGTATTTGAAGAGAAGCTATGATTTATGAATTGCACACATGTAGCAAAACAAATCAATTTTTTGTAACACGAGTCTTGTTGCACACTCTAGAAAAAAGGATCCTCTGTTGTTCTTTGAAGATGATCCGTTTCCAGCATTTCTTGTAAAAAAAATTTTGAAACGAAGATATTAAGAATGGTCAAAATAATTGGCTCAAGATTGTGGCAAATATGACATTCATTGTAAAAATATTTCAAATGTTCTCACAAACTTGTTTATATTTTCTTGTAAAAATACCAAGTTTTCACACTAGCTCACCCAGCCCAAATATTAAGAAGATGTGCATTGTGTCATTTTAATATCAAACACCCAAAAAATGGCTTTAGGACCAAGCCATAGTACTGTGTGCAACCCCGAGGACTCTGGAACTCATCCCCTCAACAAAGTTTCAAAAATCCCCTCTGAATGTTTTGTTGCATTCAGATGTGGAGTCTGTGTGCCAAATCTCATCTCACTAGCTTGAAAACTGTGGGAGGAGATAGAGGTGACAGATGGACTACACCCCCTACCCCCCTAAACATGCACCTGCCAAAAATTTAGTGAAATGATAAATCTAACTCTCCACTTGCTTTGTGCGTGGAGGATCAAAATTTAGTAAATTTTACTTTAAAAAAAACTGAAAAACAATTCTTTTATTAGTAGCTAGGGAATAAAGAATTTCATCCTTCATACAAAAAAATTTATGCTGGTACTTGTGTGCTTACTTAAACTCTCATAAATAAACTACAAAGGAGCGATGAAAAATGAAATGACATTTCAGTAGGGGTTAATTTATTTCTTACCATAATTGCATATAAAAATGAGCAAAAAATGGGTAGAAAAAGTGACACCAAAAACTTCTTCTAATGGCAATAAGAAAGTTTTGATAATGCTATATACAAATTTAAAATGAAACATTGTTAAGTTGAATAGGAAACAGTTTGTAAATTATGAATAGTGGTTTAAGAGAAAGGCTTCAACGAAGACTTAAACATTTTCAACTTTCACTTTATTGTCTAAACTATATAAGTGGCCTCAATGTTACCCATACTTAAGTATAATTATGTTCCAATCATCTGATAATCTTCTTTCAATGAACCGAAAGCGGATTGTGTTTTGTGAAAACAGCCATTATTGGTGTGCGAGACCGAAAGCAAGCAAAATGTAACAATGTGAACAAAAGGAAAGCAAGATGCTTTTGGACTTCCAAATCATGCTAGTTTCAAAGCCTCTAAAAGATCTTTCACTTACTAGAGGGTGCTAGTAATAACTCTGAAAATGAATTAGCCAGTCGAATCCGGATTTGGAAGGTGGAAACCAAATAGAGAGAGCCTGTCTGGAATCAAAAGTTATTTTATTTCAGTGAGTTCTCGTTAGCCGCTTCATCTGCACTACCTTTTACTGCTCTGCCTTCTGCTGCAGCCCTACAGGCTGCGCAACAAGCTGTTGTTGCTAACAATCAGGTTGCAATGGCTTCGCCAGCTCCGGGCAAAGCCAGAAGCAGTATGTCACTACAATTGTTGTCCGGCAGGTAAGGGCCAGCAATGATTTTCTGTGGAAAGTAATCAATATAAGTGATGCTAAAAAACAGCATGAATTTGCTGCTGATATAACCAGTATGACTTTGAAGAATCCACAAGACCCTGATTATATAGTTTGTCTGACAGAAATTGTTATTAACCCAATCCTAATACAAGTTTCAGTGAAAATTTTGAGTTTTAATTGAAGAAGCAATCTAATCTGTCTTTATTACCCCATTTAAATTAAGATAATTTACTTGCTCATTTTCTTACTTGTATATCTTCTAACCCGTTTGCCGCTCACTGATTTATTTGTAGTGAGTTGTGTAGCTATATAAATGAGAATTTTCTTCCGTGCGATCCTTACATACAAGTTTACCAATAGAGAATGCTGTTTATTTTATTAAATACTACGTTTGTGTGTTTGTTACATCGGCTTTGTTGTTTGGTTTGCTAATTGAACGTCTGTACAAGTACAGAAAAAAAACACAGACGAAAATGAAAAATCCGAACATGCCAATCCTAGTGTTTGTGTCGTTTGTTTCACTAACAAATGTTTCTTTCAAAATTTTCTGCTTGCTTTGACTATTTTTGCGTTGTAAAATTAATCCTTGATATTTGAAAATAGGTTCATTTTTCTGGAAAGTTTATGGATGGACTCAACCCATTAACACGTTGCGGCTGACCTTTTGAAAGTGTCAGCAACGACATGTTAAACTGAAAGTTCTTTTAAAAAAATAAGCAAAAATGGTCCAAAAGTTATTGATAAGATTAGCTCCAAGCAACATTTATGCATGTGGCATATATTGTCTAGAAGAAAGAGCAAATTATTGACTGTAGTATATTTATTTGTGCCATCATCTAAAAATGTAAAAATTTGCTAACATATAGGATGGCACCAACAGCTGCTGCTAGTACCACAACAAATCCATACTTGCAGTCCATGTATGCAGCTGCAGCATCAACCCCATATGCAATTCAAACTGCTGCAGGCCTGATTCCATACGCAACCTCAGCCCAGAATTTGACATCAACTGGGAATCCCATGTTAGACATCTACAATCAGGTAGGTTAATCATGATGAAAAAATTGAGAGGCTTGACACTAAGTGACCTTTAATTTACAGTATGCTGCCTTGGCAGCTGGGGTATACACCACACAGGCAGGAGCCACAATCAATGGTCTCGATGCCACCACACATCAAGGTTTGAAAAATTTTGCTTTTATCTTTAACACAGTAACAAACTGGGATAGATTTTTTTTAACCTACAAACAACATAGTACATTTCAAAAAAAAGGTGAAAGCCTTACTTTTCACTACCACCTCTAAGTTGTTGGAAATCAGATATGGCTTTTCTACTTTTTTTCCTGGCTAAAAATCTGTTACATTGATTGGATAGAAAGGTGATCATGGCTCTTCAAACGCATTTGTCATCAAGTAAGGAGGCGAGATCAACAACTCCTAATTGAGGTACAACCCCTGCATAGCTTTGGATGATAAGAACAAGAGCTGTGGTCATTTCATTATATTTAACCATTTAAATTGAGATCTCATGTGCTTGCAGTGATTTGATGTTAAGCTAAAATTATTATTATCATTATTTTTTTTTGCTGTTTTCGACACATGTTGAGAGCCACCACGATGCAGTCAATCCATTTCGTTTACTTTTTGTTGTTCCATGTAACAAACCATTTTGTTTGATTTGGTTCAGAGGCAGAATGTGAACGTGAAAAAAAAAGACTAAAAAAAAAGTTTGTGGTCCGCTACTAAATTTGAATGTTTTTATTTGAATCATACCACTTTTAAATTGGTCTCAAACTTTTTATACGCCCCAGAAATCTCCCTCGAGCTAAATTAGGCAAACCTTTGTAAAACAAAACCTTCTGGATGAGAGAAGTTGGACGTTTGATTTACCATTACAATAATTTTTTACCAAAAAATTTTTTTAATGAAATTCTATGATCATATCATTACCATTTTCATCAAACATTTTCCATTTGTAAGAGAGCATTATTAGCTGTCTCAATCCAGATCATGAAATACCTTATTTGACTTATTCAAGTTGTTAAAGCAATTTTTTTGACAAACAAAAAAAATCGTCAAAGTTTCTGGTGTTAGTTATATAAACTTTCAAAAACACCCATCATGATGTGTTTGATTACAGTAAGGCTAAATCTTTTGAGATTAAAATCGTTTGACTTTGCCAAACAGTGTAGCTTTCACTAAAACTTTTCCCTCTTTGTGTTTGCTTTTAATCAATCAGAAAATTTTCGTCGAAGTTTCAGTTTTGGCTTCATTTGATTCTCCCTGATTGCGCCTCCTGATAAAAATATAGAGAGTGAAAAGGGCGACAAACTAACTTAGATATAGGTTGACCATTTAGCAAGAAAAGTAGACATAAATCTCACAGAATTTTCAATTCAAGCAAGAAGAAATTGCTTGTTAAAAAAAAATTATTCCCCTAGTTTTCTACAGTTTCTGA
>Ga0194133_10003871_pt1 | contig 20740 bp, 19 predicted proteins | sample TA2KigOf40mmetaG_FD_155448 | JGI IMG/M metagenome (GOLD analysis project Ga0194133, IMG submission 155448) | Freshwater microbial communities from Lake Tanganyika, Tanzania - TA2015055 Kigoma Offshore 40m | ecosystem: Environmental > Aquatic > Freshwater > Lake | place: Tanzania: Lake...
TGGATATGTATATAAGAATAAAGCATGGAACCGGGCAGTTAGGGCGGTTATGACTGGTGGTTGGAATGCCAAACTGGGAACGGATTACCTAACTGAAATCCGGCGTCATCTAGGCATTGATTTGCGTCCGGTTGTTCGAGAAAGTCGATTAGCTTGGGATTTACTTACTGGGTTGGTGGATGAGTTACATGATGTTAATCGGTCTAGCCATTTGGTTCGGTTACTCGATGAAACCCCGGATGTGAAACCCCGTGTGCCACAAATAAACCGTCAATGCTGGGAACTCAGTTTCAACCAGAAGTATTATCAGGATATTTTACGTGTGCTTCGGGATGATTTGGTAGGGACAGGTGGTCTCAGTAAGGGTGTTTGGTATCCAGTGGATAAAGTAGCAGGTTCACTATATGGTGTATTAAATAAGAGTAGTCCCGGTGAATGGAGTGGACAGATAGACGATTTACTTTATGCTTTACAGGCAAAACGCAGGTTAGAACTAAAGGTCAGGAACGGTAAAATTGTGAAAGTCCGTATTAATTAGCCCAATTTAAATCTTGTTATATTTTAATTTCTTAATAATATACTATACTACATAGTCACCTGCACTATTTCCCTAACTAAACTAATTTAACATCATCAAATGTTCATAGAATACGTAGCATTTATAGATGAGGAAGGCGGACCAGGACACTATGTCACTAAAACCCGTGTCATGCAGGTTATCCCCGATGATAAAATCCGTCTAGAACTGGAGACCTACACAGAACAGGCGCATAAATTCGGTATGGTGCCTTGTTTGGTGGTTCCGGATATATTCCGTGACCCAAAATGCGATGTGATAGTATATTGTCGGCTATTACATGCTGTAAATACAGATGAAGTAAGCACAGATTCTAAAGTGATAATGGGATTCAAACAGGAATTCTATATTTACAATATGGATGAATTAGGGTCATCTAGACAACAAGTGACTAAGTGCCCGGCGATATGGTTATGGAATGTAATAACGTGGCATCTGCGGGTTCCTGATATAATGAATAGGCATTTGTCAATTAATTGGATGACTGAACCAGTTAGAGTTTGGCTAGATACCCTAATCCGTGATTTATCAGTAATGCATATACCTATAAACGGATACCGGGCATTGGATATTCCAGGTAAGGTCCGGTTGAGTGTATCTGGGGTTAGTGCAGATACTGCATGTCACCATCTAGCCCTTGTTCGATATGTTTTACTCCGGAAACAGACAAGTAATATACAAATTAGCTTATGTGAATCACTTGACCCCCGAGATAGGTCACAAGATAGGACTGCTGGTTGCACGGTATCGGTTGCCATCGATTCTGAACAAATAGCCAACAGGCTGGATACTGCTGTATGTGACTGCCCGGATAAGTTCGACTCAGTATTTGGAGTAAACAGGTGTGAAACTTTAGTTATCGGTGGTCCATGGTGGTCATACAATGTGGGTTTGAACACATTAGGTAAAAGTGTGAATGTAAAAACTAATAGGGGAACTGGGGAAGTTATATATATGGTGGATATTCGTCCAGGTTCACAGGTTAATCCATATAAGTATGCATCATGGCTACTTCCGCAAATTCCGCTACAGCAAGTAGCAGTGAGCCCAATGTCTATATCCGTAGAAGAATGTAATATGGAACAAGATGGACAGGTTCTAGCCATGGATAAGCCGTGTATTCCATGTAAAATAAATACACAAGTTGTTGAATTAGATAAGGATGAATCAGAAAATGAAACGGAAAGTGAAAGTGCTGAAATAGATGGCTTGACAATAATAAGTCATCATGAATCGGAACCAGAGCATCGTTTGGCTGGATTTGCTAGAATCAAGCGGCGGCATAAAACACATGTAGGGCTTTCACATTGGGTTCCTAAACTTTGGTAATGGCTGAATTAATTTGTGGTTAAACATCAAATCGGGTAACCATTTGAAATAGGCGTAGTATATGGGTTTTGGGCTTTGTTTTTACGGTGTTTGTTAGATATGGGTATATATTGCCGCCGTGTTTAATAAGTATATCTGATGCCAGTTTAATTAATGTATTTCTTGGAGATAAGTCGGATTTCGCGGGTTGGATATTTAATAACCGTTTAGTCCTCCTAGATTCCTTGGCTAGAAGCTTTCGTTGTTTTTTAGACATAACAGGTTCTAGCCATGTATTATTTGTTTTCGGACTGGATTGTGAATTGTCCGGTAAATTCCATATGGTGCCATATGGTTGCATGCTACTATTTTCGGAATTGTGGGTATTATGTGTTTGTATGTGGTATTCGTGTGGATGGATATTTGCGGCTGTCCGGTAACTTGGAGACGCTAAATCCAGATAAGTTGGCATATTATAAATGACAATCCCATATACTAATATAATGTCCTCAATTGTGTATTTATAATCGGGAAGAGTTAGAGTATTAAATGCTGATGTTAGTAATCCGGTGTATGTAACTTGTTCGATACTCCATGCAATACTGGTAACCATGGAATCTACGAATTTCGCGGTTACCAGTTCTATAAACCGCAATACCGTTGGTTTATCCAATGTATAAAGTGGTAAATTAGTAATCATATATCTGAATAACCCGCGGATTTCATCTGTAAATTCAGGGAGCAAGTCACAAGTATCCGGGTCCATACAATACAGGAAACAAGGATATAAGATATTGCTAATAACAATATGTGGCGATAGGATGCCGCGAAATTGCTCTTTTTCACCAATAGGTGCTAATTCCCGTGTATTATCTAACGCAAATTGCCGCACAGATTTAGGCACGTTATCATGCGGCTCAAATATAGATTTTATGGTATTATATTTGGATTTCCGCTCATCAACCGGTGTAATACCCCTACATGTAGAACACCATAATTTAAATGGCGACCGGATGTTCGATTCCATAAGCCGGGACTCGACCAAGTTAGCTTTAAGTTGGTTTAATAGGGTGGATACGTTGGCTTCGCATTTATTTTCGAGAAGGAATGATGTAAATTTATCAGATGTTGTTGACTGGTCGACATCTATATGTAATATTTTATTAAGAAGTAGTTTATCTGCATGCTTGGCTAGATAGTCATTAGAAAGGTATTTATATACATCATCTAATAAATGTTCGGTTTCAATACCTATACTATGTAAAAACTCTCCGTTGATATAACATATATATAAAACACGTTTTATAGTTCTAATATGTTCCTGGCTAATATTACTTGTGTTACCGTCATGGGCAATTATATAGTCATTTGCAGCCTGTAAATCAATCGGGGATATAGTATCAGATAATTTGTGAGGTTTGTGTATAAGTTTATTCATTTTACTACCGCCAAATTCTGCTAATTCGACATCATATAAAGGTAATGGATATCGTGTAGATGCTGTAATAACTTTAGTATCAACATCAACATTCATATTTAAATGTCTAAGTATATTTGCATATTGTGTAGTTTTCGGTAGGTCATCTTTAATAAAATAATCAAATAGATTTGCTTTTATAAATTTTGTAGACCAATCTATATTGGGTGAATGTTTAAGGTCTCTAATTGCAATACCAGTATGTGACATTTCAGGGAAAAATATTGCAACTGAATCATCTGATAATTGTCTATGTGTAAGACCAATGAATTTTATATTTATATCATTAATCATACTAAACACCGGTTGCTTGGAATATTTACATTCCATATTACGTAGTAAACGACCATAATTTTCCGCCATAGCTATTTCAGTAAACATGGGTGGTATAAAACAAAAAACATCCGTTATTGTTTCACCATGTCCACAAATATATAATCCATGTTTGTTACTACTCATGTATTCAATGTATTAATACGTAAAATGTCTAAAAGATTTAATATCAATTAAGATAATAATTAAACCGAAACACTAACATTATGACCTATTATTAATAAAGTCGACTGAAATCACATATACATGTTGCACTCCAGCTGGTCGCAAAATATAGTAAATATCCGATAATTGCTCATATCTTATACCAGCTGCCTTATTATAGTGCCGGCGGTTAAAGAAATTGAAGTCCGGCGAACTGTATTCCAAGATACGGACCGCGAATTCCAGACCTACCGAGTTAAAATAGCGCTTGATAATATCTAGTTCCGTAGCGGTTAACTTTGTTACATCTACTTTGTTGTTCTCATTGCCCCAGTATCGAATGCAAATTTTTTGAAAGAATTCCATACAAAATGCGAAAATATCGTCTACCGTTTCGGCGTCTTCTAATGATATTTTATAATAATTACTTGGTTTGGGTGAGCTATTAATTATAGTATTGAATAGCTCTTCCAGAGTTATATCTACTCCATCTTCGTCCGCCATATTTAGTAGTCCAGTTGTTTTTTTAATTTATTATGTATGTAGTCATGGACTATGTTAAAGCTAAATTATTGGTCGGTTATTAATTGGTTAGTGGATTAATTGAATTTTCGGTTGCTCCAGTCCATAATAGTGTATTGGTTGCCCATACCTGTATTGCATTGGTGGCAAATTGGGTATAGGTTTGTAAGGTCGAGGGTCCCGCCTTTAGATTCCGGGATATTGTGTCCCACCTCGAAATCAAAACAGGATAGGACCCGGTGACACCAGCTCACAAAACACTTATGCTGGAATACCCTGCCAAATTGTTTAACCCAGACCGACTGTCGCACGGCTAGAGGGATTTTCTTCTTTTTATACTTAGTTGGCTGTTTTTGATGCTTATCCGGTGTGTTATTGTTTTTGTGTTTATGTTTGTTAATCTGTTGCAGGGGTTTAGTGAGTGCACGACTGGCTTTGTTATGCCGCCTGTTTTTCTGTTTTGGGTATTTAGCCATGTTAAACTGAGTTACCGGTAGGTGTGTGTATGCGCTTAATTAATGAATCCGGCGAAATCGCGAATATAACAATCTATGAATTGTTATTACATTTTGAAAACATAAAAAATAATTTGCAATTTGGTCACAGTCAAGTCGGCACCTATTCATAAATTCCTACGTCCACTGAAGGATGGCGTGGGATAATCTGACAATATTCGTTATCCAAGCTTGTCATCCATGCATGACCAATACATACAATGACATCTTGTGTAAAGACATACAGCGAAATATTGCAATTTGGCTGCGGAGTATTGCGGAATAGGATATCCTTTACTACTGACATTGGCCATGCATCCCTAGCAGGGTATGGAATATGGAAATTGTCCAGAAAATGCAGCATCTCCAGACCATCTACGCTAAAATATTCACCGGTTTCATGGTTGGTATATTGGATAGCCCTATAAAGACCATCCGCCTTTACATCCCCATATTGGAGCACTGTGTCAAATACATCGGTTTCTAGATAATCAATAAGTCGGGGATTTGTCAAGTCGGTTTCACGCGAACGGGCACAAATATCCTTAACAAGCTGCCAATCACCGCTATCCTTAGTGCGATGGTATTCCATTTGTTGTGCTTCAATCGTCTGTGCCAGTTCCACCTGTTCTGGGGTGACTGGATATGGAGTATTGGATTTGGGGTCGTATAGTAGATAGGTAGGTGTTGTTTCGCTATCAGCTACTGCATTTGTTTGCATAGTATCATCAATGGCTACTTGTTCATTATTAATTTGCTCTTGCTCGTTATTTTGAGTCATGGTGGTTATATCTTGTTTTGTTTGTATTGTATATTCGTGATTAATGTATATGATACCGAAAAATAAACTTAAATTGAAATATGAGGGTGTTGCTTGTGGGTGTGATCGGCTAGAACCCTTTATTATTATTGGATGCAGGGTCCCACCATTTAGGACCAGGGACGTTATTTTTAAGCCCATTCATTAGAGCGATTAGGTATACGTAACTATCCACATACTCGCTAACTTCCGGAGGTAGGGTATTTGTAGTTCCTGGACATGATTTCACCATATCGCAAGGTATCTTCGGATGTTGGCCAGGGCAATATGTTATGGCGGTTTGACCACACTTGGAAGGGAAATAGTCTATTCCGTTATTTGCAGGGTGGGTATTTTGAAACCCGGATTTGCCAGTTGGGACTTCCGATTTATCGGCAAACAGCTTGGCTAGATTGCATATAACTAGAAATGCTATAAGGATTAACAGAGCGACTGTAAGCCCCTGATTATTGGACCCGAATGTCATATTGTCAAGTATAATATTTATCAAATAACGAGATATAAAACCTAATTAATGCGTGGGCTTACTGTGCAAGTAGGTTAGAGTAAAAGTTGGTCAGGTTATTCATGGTGGAGGGCTTGCGGGGAATACTAGCCCCATAAATGTCATACGACCGGGATTCGCATGCATGTGTAGCCTTGATAGCATATTGCCCTTTCGCATGGTCAGGGTTATACCAATACACACCAGGCATAGGCTCATAATTGTTACCCAGACGCGGTGTTCCAACGTATTGCTCTGTGGCACCAGGTGGAGGATTAGCACTGCGGAGGTTATTCTGGATTAGGTTAGTGGCAGTGGGTGTCACTGGAATAGAATTCCATGGGTTATTGGTAACCGGACCGCCATATAGACCACCATGTGCAGGGACAGGGGGCATTGGGTCGTTAGGGCCGGATGCACGGAATGCCGCAGGAATGGAACCATTTTCTACAGTGGAATAGTCGCCGGCGGGAGCGGTTGTGTTTTCTGGCTTGTATAAAGTGTATGGGCACCATACGAAATTAGGAGTTGAAGTCATTTGTCAGTTTGTTAGATGCTTAGTAGCTAAGTTTATATGTGTTAGTTTATCTTATAATAACGAACGATAAAAAATAATCCGGGTTGGCCCCACCCCAGGCTATCGCCTGCTAGATAATGGTCTAGCCCTGCAAGACATTCACTACATCATCCCGTAGGACTTCCAATACCTGAGGTCGGCGTTCTTGATTATCTACCCGGCCAAATGCCCGGCTCATACCCACATCACACCGCCATACCTTACCATCTAGCGTCCCATTAATCCCCTTATTGTTATAAAACTGTGGTGTATGTCCCACGGCTAGATACTCAGCAGGCGGAATACCATACTTGGCATGATACGGCCCATTTGTCTTATTATACTCCTTCATCAGAATATCATACTTCCCAGCAAGTAATCGGACTTCACGTTCGGATTCGGTATCTTCACCAAAATCGCGATTCCAAACTGGGCTCTTTTCGCTAGGACAGTTAATATACCGGTTAAACATCTTACGGCATTTCTCTTGTTCCTGGTTATTAGAACCCGACCCATGTGGGCTATCAAGTAGCAAATACTTGGAGATAGAATTGTTAATCATACATAGGCTAGACCCTCTAGCCACGTGCATTGTCAGGCCGGCATGAGTAAATATCCATTTACCCACTTGAAGCAGTGTCTTATAGTTAAGTGCCATAAAGTTAGCAATGATTCCCCGGGGGTGCCATGCTAGCCTACGCTCCCTATACCCTTCCGGTGGCGTCCGTGGCATCTGCTGGATATCCCCGTTGATTTTGGCCAGTAGGTCAGGGTCTTCGGACTCCGGACCGCCGCTATAAAACTTGCCAAATGCCGTATGGTATTCGTGAAACTCATATGGGCTAACATATCGAAAATCACCTTCTACATTCATGAACTCATGGTTACCCATAATACAGATAACACGGCCACCGGCTGAACGAGCTATTTGGTTAAGGTGCCACATGAGATAGAAGATATGGAGACTGCTACCTTCGTCTTCGGATGTAGTGCCACGCGGGATACTGTTAGAGTCCCAATTTGTAGGCCGGATACGGTCTATCTGGTCTCCTAGCTGAATTACATATGTATTGCTACCTGTCCATTTCAGCGTATTAAAGAAGTTGAACATTACTTGGTTACTGCGTTGGTTGATAGCCGGGAGCTGGACTCCGGGTGCAATGACCTTGGCTAGAAGCAGGCAGTCATAAAGTTTATCCAGGTCCCCGTGAATATCCCCTATGATAATCATGCGGTCCTGTGTCGGGTAATATGTCTTATGCATAGTCCGGAGCCCATTCGTGGAGTTGTCCTGAACATGCTGGCATCGTGTTCCATAGTTCTTTTGGAAGAATGCCGGTAAACTGCCGCCAAAATGTGATGGGTTCTTAACACTGCGAGTGAATTCGTGATGGCTCTTGTCTACTTGATGCTGTCGTTTATGACTGATTCCGGTATTGGAATTTGGGGTCTTTGGCGGGTTCATACGTTTATGCATGCTGTGTGGATTCCGTGCGCTATGTTTCTTGTATCTAGCCATTGCTTGTTGATTGAGCTGATTATTGTATGTGGGTTGTATATTATTAAATGTATCCATTATTAAGTTAAGCTGCTTTAGTCTGTTAATTAGTTATTGTCATATTATTTAATGGAAATTAACCCCATACCGTAGCCACTCAATGTGAACGGTATGACACGGTTTGGGTCTAGCCGTTTTAAATACCAGGAATAAATAAATCACAAAAATAATAAATAAGCACATATAAGTATAGTATAGTATAGTATAGTATAAGTATAAGTAACCATGTCTAATAATAACCAACAGCAGCCAGATACTGGAATTCTTATTGAGCCTGCGTATGAATTCGGAGGTATCCTACATAAAATCAACGCTAATACACTTAATCTTCAAAGGTATATCAAGACCAAACCGGAATATAAGTATCCTGTGCCAAATGGCCCAATCCGGTTCTGGCCCTACCATACTTTCCCATTAGAAGTCAGGGACCCAACCTACCTAAATTGTCCTATCTGGAATCGCGGATTTGGTGTCCTAGATGACCGGTCAGAGCAGGCCAATAAATTCACAGCCAAACAGGACCTCAAAGACCAATCCATTATACAGGCGGCATATGACGACCTAGAAGTATTCGATAATTAGTGTCGGACAAGTTAGTAAATTAAAGGACCTGTTCCTTCTGACGGCGGCGAATACTAGCCTGACGCCGCTTTAAGCTCGATAATTCGGCACGTTTGGCGGCTTGTTGTTGTTTAAGTGTGCGTTTTTCGCCTATTTGATACCATTTGGCGGCACGACGTTTTCGGCTAAGGCTGCCTAATTTGTTTTCGACTTTGGATATGTTACCAGCTAATCGTGTTAGGTTATTAAGCATGAATGTTTGTTTATCAACCGGAGTTAGTTCAGGTGTCATGGCTTTGGCATTATTGACAGCTTGTTTGCGCTTGGCTAGACTCTGTGACTCGGATAGGTTACCTGCCGTTAAACGTGCCTGGCGTAGTTGTGCGAATGCTTCCTTATTAACTGCAAGGTTACGAGCATCTTTCTTACCCTTACGTTCGACCTGGATAGCCAACACTGATTGGAGTTCCTGATTGAGTTCTGCAAGCCTACTTTGGCGATTAGGGAGCCCGGCTAGACGGTCTGCCTGTTTCGCGTTAACATCCATAATCACATTGGTTAATACCAAGAATGCTTTGGTAATGTGCTCATACATGGTTAGTTTATAGGTCTCGAATGCAAGGTCACTGACAAGGTCGGCTTTACGTGCAGTCAATCGCTCATGTTCCGCAACTTGTGACTTATCCTTAGTGCCAATGAAGTTAGTTTTTATTTTTTGTGAAAGCACATTGTCTATTCCACTGATTTCGTCATTAATTCCAGTAATATGGGTATTGGTGGACTCGCGCTGGTCTTTGAATTTAAGCAGGGTAGCATGGTATTCTTTTACTGCCTTTTCGGTATGTTTAGCGTTATACTTATCTTGGAGTATGGAGTTAACCTTTGTGGTAGCTTCCAGTGCCAGTGCATGCGCTTCTTTATTAAATTGCTGGCGGTCACTCATACCGGGAGTGTTACGTATAGCTGAAACATCGAATTTCTCAAGTATACCATTGATTGAATCATTGGTCCCGTTTATTAAACTCCTAATCATAGCGTCAATTGCATCATCCGATTCAGTAGCAATAGCCTCTAGCCGTAGGTCCACTTCGCGCTTGGTGAGTGCGTTATTAGTTCCATGTGCGGTTTGATGTGCTTGTAGGTTCTGTGTCGCTTGGTTAGTGGATTTTTGTGCAGCTGCGAGTTCAGTGTCAAGCTTGGCTAGAGCCTGTCCCAGGGCAGTATTGAATTCCTTTACTTTGGCAGCGTGTTCATCCTGGGCTTCCTTAATATACTTATCCACATTTTGGGTTAGGGTGCGTGCGATTTCGAGTTTACGTAATTCTGAAGGTGATAGGGCAACACCTGCTCTTGCAGCAGTGTTAATGGTTTTAAGAGTATTGGCGGCATCAGATAGCGCAGCACGTGCACCACGAGCTTCCATTAGGGCCATGTATTTCTGTTTAGTTACTTTATTTGCGGATTTGGCAGCCTTTAAATCGCGTTGAAATAAGTTTTTCATATCCTGGGTAACTGTATGCACTGGCCCGGCCTTTAATGTGCGGCGAAGCTTGCTCAGTAATTGTTTTTGTGTGCGACGACGGCGGCGGCTGCTTTCAGTGCCAAATACGGCTCCAGCAGCATCAGTAAAGAAACGCGAAATCCGGCCACCAACTGTTTTAGTAGGCACCCGCGGACTATCAACCATTAAATCGGTTACCTGACGTGCATTTTCCGGAGTAATGACTATTATAAATAATCGCGGCTTAGCTAATACATACCACTTAGTAGCTTCTAATTTTGGTAATAATTGCTGTGGCACAATTACTATATTATCTACAAATACACCGGCAGCTTTTACAAACGGTGTGCTCCTATTATATACTTGAGTCACTGGTGTAATTGTGTTGCGTTTTTGGCGGTTTTCTTTAATTCCGATAGTAACTGCATCAAACGCCCTATTAATTGCACGATAGTTTGGAGATTTTGCTAAATTAGTGTCTAGCCTAGTAACATTGGCTAAACCAGTAGGACCCAATTCATGTAGATACTTATACATAGTTAGTTGGGCTTTTTGCTTAACATGAATAGTTACCTGTAGTGTGGCTAGATACTCCAGTATGAATAATAGGTTAATATATTCTGTATATAGGCACTCAACAACTGGTCTGTCAGGTCGCTGCATACGTGTTATTAACTCACGGGTCTTTGATTCCCCAAGTTCTTCGGGTGTGCCAATCACAACCACAGGATTTGCCGAATCCATCAATACATTAAACTCCGCATCCTTCAGTCCTAATATAACCTGATGTTCGAATTTAATGTCTTCAGTTTTCGTATATAAAACAGTTCCTGGTTTCTGTTGCTCCATATTACTTGCTATCTCCTGGAGTGTATCTAGACTGGTATTCCCAATAAATACTTTGCCAATATGTTCAGCATGGGCTAACTGATTACGAATTACCGGAAGCGCAACTTTACTCGATTCATCATTTAAAATGATTAGTATATCGAATTTATATTTCATGGCTGGATTCGGACGGCTTGATTATACTTATCTGATTTTATTATTCATAAACATAAAAAAAATATAATACGTAAATAGCATGGATTACTTATCGGACGTTAATTGACTTAGTATCCGTTTACGTGTTAATTTCTTAAAGAATCCGAGATTTGCCGCTATATTTTCACGTAGGGTATCCTGGTATACACGCTTAACCTTCCTAATATCAACATAGTTATTTGCTTTATTCGCTGTATTCCCCATGCTATTTGCAATAAAGTCCCGGTCATCCAATAACCGGATTATACGTTCCAATACCTGTTTATGTTTAGTATCTGATATTTTGGAATATAGTGCATATAAATGGGACTTTACAGTGCCAGTTCCAGACCGGAATAAACCCTTAATCGCCCTAATGAACCCGATACGGTGTGCGCGATATTTCATGTTGATATTTATTATTCTATCCCGGTGTTCCTGTGTCTTCTGTTTATCCTGACGTGATTTACCAGATTCCGCAATTAGAGTGTCTAGCCGAGCAACCTCCGCCATATACTTGACGGCCACTTGCAACTGTTTGGTAACTTCAGCGGGTGTTGCACTAACTGACTGCTTTATGGATTTTGCGCGTTTACTTGTCTTTTTGGAAGACCGCTGCTGTTTCGATGGTAATTCCCGGTCCAGGTTACGAGCCTGTTTACCACGGCTAGATGCCCGCCCCAATACTTTCCTAGTAAACCGCCTAATTCCGCTAACTAACCTACCTCTCCTGGATTTAACTGGTTTATGTGCATCCGCTCGCCCGGTAAGTAATCTAGCCAAGAATCTAGCCACGGCGGCAGTCGTAACTGAAGATATCCGGTCATCTAAATCCACGGCAGGTTCTGTAAGATACATGTTAAATAACGAACGGTCAGCATAGTGGCTCTGGTATTTGTCGACCGCCGGATATACTACTGCAACACGCTTATTATCAGGTTTGCGATATTTGTCAACATGTGACAAAACCTTCGCTTGCATATTGGAATGGAGAGCATTTTTAGTAATCCGGATACTTAGAGGTTTTCTTGATAAAGACAAAAAATCCATTACTTCCTGGATATTGGAGTTGGTAGCAGATGGACTAGATGTATCTATTTTAATGGTGATAACATTGGGGTTGGGGATGCTGGCATAAATCCGGCGTAAGTTTATGAGGTTCCGGTTGTTTTGGTCGGTTATATAGATGATATCACTGGTCTGGGCCTGGTTGAGTTTATATGTTTGGTCAATATTGAGAACTTTCGCAAAAAACTCGTATGACCCAGTTTCCTGGTTAAACATATAGTATTGGTTCTTTGTGGCATCTGTGTTATGGTATAGTTCATCACTAGGGACATCCGCTGGTCTTGTATTGAGCTCGGCCTCTGGATTGTTAAGCACAAAAATACGTGCTATATGGTCGTATGTGTTGAGCTTGGCTAGAAGGTCATATAGTAGTTTTTTTTCATTTTGGTTATCTTCTACCGTAGACACTGGGTTTCTAGCCCAGTGTCGAGGCACTGACGTTTCACCAAATTCTCGCCCACCTAGGGTGGGCTTAGAATTGAGTGTGAACGGTATTGAATTTGCTAAATCTACAAATACACTAAACTTAAACTTGTTAGTTTTGGACTGATTCATTGTTGCAGTATTGTCCTGTTTGTTTCCTGTATTGGTTATTTATTAGCCATCAAGAAGTTATTTTTATGGGTGGCGTTTCATTATCATAAAATATACCTATGAATAACTCATAAACTATTACATATCTGTGGCTAATGAATAATCAACCAAATTTAAAATCACTTAATAACAATCCAGTTGCTAAACTAGCCTATCTTAAACAACTACTAAGCACACCTAAAATAAGCAGTCAGCAGCAGGCCCGTATATATCAGTTAATACAGCAAACCGAACTAGAGATTTCGCGAATTCCCCAACCGCCACCACCCATGGCTAGAGCATCGCCAACTGGTCAAACTAACCAATTTAACCAACAAGCACCCCAAAATCATCAACTGCAACAAACCATGAGTGTCATGAATACTACCCGTATGGATACGCGAGTGACTCGCGACCAACCGGGTTTAAGGTTGGATACGCGAGTAGGGACTCGCGACCAACCGGGTTTAAGGTTGGATACGCGAGTAGGGACTCGCGACCAAACACCCAATGGCCGTGCATTAGTAGCAAAGGAACAAGTAAGTAACATGAAAACGCTAACAGCTAGTTACACGAGCGATGAGGCCCGGATGGAAGCGGAATTTGAGTTGGAAATCCAACGGAAACGGGAAGCATTCCGTGCTGAACAACAGCGCCGGCGTATGGAATATATGAATAAACTCCGTGAACTGGAACAAGGCAATACTGATAGTCTCAAGGTATTCGGTCTCGGTCCTAATTATAATCTGGAAGAGCTCAAATTGGCATATAAGCGTCTAGCCATGGAGACACACCCGGACCGGCCAGGTGGTAATACTGAACGGTTTCAATTAGTCACCAAGTGTTATATGAGTCTTCTGGAACGGTTGAAAGAGAAAACAGCGGGGACGGATAATCAGCGGGCAAATGAGCAGAGAATGGCAGCTGCGGCAGCGGGAATGCGTGAAGAATCAACTGACCTTTACCGGACTGGCAATAAAGGATTCAAAGGTGGGGCTGCTGCCGTCTCTGGGAAGCTAGACCCCAACCCCAAATCCTTTAACCGCGAGTTATTCAATAAACTATATGAGCAAAATAAACTATGGGACCCGAATGATGATGGATATGATGATTGGCTTAGGAAAGGGGACGTGGATGAGTCTAGCCGTGCACCGCCAGTATTCAGCAAGTCGTTTAATTTATCGGTGTTTAATTCTACATTCGAGGACTGGAAAGAACAGCAAGCCCAGGCACTTGCAGCTAATGGTCAGATTGTCCGCGTCGATCAGCCGATGGAGCTAATAAAGACAGGGGTGGGATATAGCACGTTAGATGGAGGACAGACTATATCAGATTTTACTAAATCGATGGATCAACCTGGCCTGCAATATACCGATTTGAAACTTGCATATGCCGGTGGGTGTGGCGTCATTAATCCACGCGATGTGGAACGCCGGGCCGAATACCGGTCCATTGACGAACTGGAACGCGAACGTAGCCGGATTAGTTATCAGATGAGCCCAGAAGATATGGCCAGGGAAGAAGCCAAAGCCCGAATGCTCGCACAAGAAGAAGAACAACGCCGGGCCCGGATGCGCGAACATGCCGAATTAGTGACAAATCACTATACAAACACACATCAAAGCATGCTGGGATACGCGCCAAGTAGCGAATCGGATGCTGCCAAACTCCGGCTAGCATATTCTGCAGCTGAATCTGGGCAAAATCCAGCGCTTACTTATCAGCCTATGATGCCGGCATCGACTGATAAAAATAAACTAAAACAGATTGGATTTAGCGGACGACGTTAATCATGGGTGCCTAGTCGCCATTCATCCGGCATTACGGCATGGTCCATATGTAACTCCGGGAATTCATCAAAATAGTAATTCACGTATAGCATGATGACGCATAGGTTATTAACCAGACGTGTAAAGCGAGTTGCATGTCGGTCCCTGAATTGTGCCATGGTGGCACCTATTCCATAATACATGGAAATAAGCCGGATTTGCTGAATAATAAGACCCAGGCCATAGAATACTTCGCGGTTATATGTATTGAGATAGTCATAGTCGGTTGTAGTGACATCCATATCACAATTCCCAGTTATCGTCATACATACATTGACAACTTGTTGGAGGAAATCAACTGGCCAGTAGGAATCAGGTGGTATGGCTTCCATGTCTTGCATATTATAATAGCCAATAACATATTGATATAGTGTGGCGAGTTTATGGAATATTTCCCCATTACCCAGCGGACGTTCAGCATTGGACAGGAATTCGATAAGGTCTTCACGGCCATTATGACTTCCCTGGCTAAGTATTCGGTCGGGTAGTTCTAGCCGTATGTAAATGAAATCTTCGTCGTCAAAATAGGTTTTACAGTAGTAATTGGCGACTTCTAAGGGTAGGAGATTGTATAACCGGCTTTCGCTTTGGATGGAATCCATAGGGGCTAGTTTGGTGGATTCCATTTTTTCGATTAGTGTATCAAGAGGGTCAGTGACGGCTAGACCGTTTAGTTTACTTATAAATTCAGCGTCTTCGTCAATTGGATTAAAATAGGACATCGTTATTTGCCGAACTTGTGTTTTAACATCGTAATATCTAATATCTGAAAAAAACAATTTTATAAAAGCAGATTGCAGGGTTGGATGGTGGCGGTTAAGTAAACCGGCCAAGCGGTGCTGATACCTTCCTATAAATAAGCACAGTTGTAGAAGTTGGGGTCTCCGGAACCTGGAAAATATCGTCTAATTCGCGGCTCACTTTGGCTTGGTCTGTGGACACCGACGATTGGGATTTGGGGCTAGAGCGGCCTGCCCGTTGGTGGTGCCGGTTACAGTCGCCATTGGCACATTTCCGACAATACTCGGCACGCTGCTGGGCGGGAGGTGGACTACGTCGGGCGACCTCCTCCTGTGACTCCACAAGAGTGCCGTTCTGTGTCATTCGCCGGACATTGGCACTACTAATATATGACCATCGTGTATCATATAGCTGATTGGATGACATTGTTACAAACCCAGTCGGACTATCCTCATGGGTATAGTGAATCTGCCGGAAATTGAAATAAGGATTATTGTAAATACACTCAGTAATACAATTATAGCAGGGCTTGCTATTCATCCCATTGTCACGCATTACATATAGGTCGGCCACTAGACGGCGCCGGAGCTTAGCCCCCTTTGCCAATAAGTTACGTGTGGCCTTACTAATGGCATCCCGCTCGGCATGGATTGTCATTGGGCTATTTGGCTCCATATGATTATATCCCCATCCATAGACCTCACCGCTTGAACCAACCACTAGGGCAGTAATGCGGAAAGTCTCGGGATTGTGCTTCTTTGGAATCCTGGTTGAATGCTGCGTGCGCTTCTGGCGCATCTCATGCAGTCGTGCATCTGTAATCTCCATTTCTATTAAATTAAATTGCGTGTTAATAAACTAGTATATCTAGTTAGTGCTGTATGAACTTAAATTCATTAATCTATTTCCTAAAAAACAATTTTTGCCATTCGTTGCGTCTGATTAAACCTGAATATCCGGACAATAGTATATGGTCTGGGTATCCCCAGTAAGTTTATTGGCCTTCACATCTTGACCATCCGGTGTCTTTTTCCGGCCATATACTTGCATCTGGTATTCATACGTTCCTTTCACATTGTCAATATCGCTATAATGCCGGATACTCGCACCACCCGCCTTATAACTTTCATGTGCCACCCATAGGATAGCATGGTATAGTGTTGCCAGGTCAGACGGGCTCAATGTGTTAATCAGCCGGAATGGGCAAATCTTGGCCCTGTATAGTGCTTCAGCCCTTAAGTAATTCCCCACACCGGATATGACTTTCTGGTCCGCAATTACCGAACCGACTTGTTTCGTGGCTAGAGCTGATTTCGCTAGTCGGGCCTTGAAGATATCTAATGTGAATTTGGTAGCTTGGTCACTTAGGACATCCGGACCTAATGTATTTAATTTACCCGTAGTCTCATATTTGGCCTCTTGTGGTTGGACGAATTTCAGAGTGCCAAACCTGCGCTGGTCATCATAGTATAGTGTCTTTTCGGTCCCATCTGATTGAAATGTGAGTTCCAGCCCGGAATTGGCTTTCTTATGATGGAACCACCCGCCACTCAGTCCCAATGTCTGCCACATATGCCAGCCGTTAGAGAACTCCCACCATATGAATTTACCTTTGGCATGGATACCTGTTACACTGACCTGGCTGGCAGTCAAGCTAGAACTGAAACCTACGAATCCATCCGGTGCTTTATTATGATATCTGGATTTGGAATTGAATGTGAATCCGGTGATGACTTTACCGGATAGGAGCCCGGCTAGACCCTCTTGGATAACTAATACTTCTGGGCCTTCTGGCATGGTAGATGATTACTCGGGTTTCTTATTTGATATATTGTAATTATAATCTATACTTAACCAGGCTTTAAATTAATTCTGTATATAAATTAAATTGCATGGTCGCACAAAAACTAACACAGAAAAAAGGCAAGCCGGTTGGCGTTACCGGAGGGTCTAGCCGTGCATCTTCCGTTAAACATTCCGCTTTTCGTTTGGTAAAGACAAAACGCGATACCATACTCGCATATGCCAAATTCTATGAAACACTAAAACCGGCCGAAAAAACTGCACTACAATACTACAAATACGCGGGTTATGTGCCAATAAATGAACATCTACGAACTAATGATACGGATATATTCACCCCTAAATGTTTTATTTCAGCCATGCACCCTAACATCCCAGTAAAAATGAGCGAAGAATACAAAGAAGAATACAAAACACTTGGTCCGACGACCACCCTCCGCGAATTCTCAGGATTTGTATATAAATACTTCATTCGGCCACCTATGGATTCCATCCGTGTGATGGACGCCGTATTTGCTAACCCGGCGATTCCCAAGATACCCAAACAAATGGGCTCGGACGGTAAACCAGTAACTCTATACCGCGGGGTTACTATACCGGGAATCCGGAAGCACAAAGTTGGTGATGTGATTGAAATGCACGATTACTTAAGCACCAGTTTCAGCTCGCGTGTCTCAGTCGGGTTCATGGGATTACATGGTGAGCAACCCAATACAGTGTTATTCGTGCTTCGCGGTCTTCAAGGCCAACCCTATGTGTTCCTGGATTGGAAAGGTGTTGAACAAGGCAAGATAACCGGCCTTCATGCTTGGGATGGAGGCGACGAATATGAATATGTGCTGCCACGCGGTATGAAATTCAGGGTGGTAAAATCCGGGTTTACTAGCGAATTCAGTAAGTATATAGGCGACTCCATTGTTACTATGGGACTTGACAAGAAACTAGGACCGGATACGTCCATCGAAGCCATGGATAACGCGTTTTTAGACCGTGAAAGTGTTCGCCAACTAGGAAAGCTATATGTGATGGAACTGGAATTTATTGAACGGAAGCCACGGGAAGTGAAATTATTCGGTCCCAAATTGAATTATGAAGTGACATTGGGTCTCGATTTATCCAAGATATTAAATCCACCTAAACCTAAACCCAAAGTGGATAAACCAGTTAACGAACCATCCAGCATTAAACCAAACAAATAATCTGCTGGTTATTGATGTTAGTGAAGTTAATAATTACTCATTACGGGATACATATCTTGATATACTACTTTTTTGACTTGTTTGTTAGGATCCAGATTAGGTGTCATGTTTGGGTTCGCGCCTTGTTGCTGTTGCATGCTAGGATATAGCGTATTCCGGGAAAAGTTTACCATATTCTCATCAAGTGGCATTGGTGTCCCCAGTGCAGGATGGTTTGACATACGGCTATTTATATCATCAGTTAGCGCACCCCGTCTACTTGTCATCTGCGCTTGTTGCTGCTGGAATTGCATCGGAACATATTGACCAGCGGATTGTGCCATACCCGCACCCCAGTTCTGTGGCTGTTGCTGCGGCTGTTGGTTAGGTGTTTGTGGTTGTTGTGAAGATTGACCATTCCCTGTAACCGGATAATAGAGAGCACGGCCGATTGGGCTAAGTTTACTCAAGCGGTCATTCACATCATTCCGATATCCGGTTTTGCTCTTTTCTTGATGTAGAATCCGGGATGCGCCTTGTTGGTATTGATGTTGCACATTGGGATTGGCTAGAGTAAATTGATTGCGTAAATCACTCGGAACCGGAAGACCTTCCGCAAATAGGTTACCCGAATAGATATGGTCCATATTAACGGGGACAAGCGAACCAGTGGGATTTACAGTTTCGAACCGAAATCGGTCTAGCCGGCTATTCATGTCTTGGCGTGGGTCCACATTATCATCATAAGTGGCAGGGTGTTGCTGTGGCTGGTGCTGCTGCATCGCTAGTTGATAATTCCGCTGCCGTTCGTCGACCCGCGAGCCGTTTAGTGAAACGGCAGACCCTTGGCCATGTGACTTGAGCCCATGGCCGCCGGTGTTCTGCGGATGAGGATTATTCACAGCTGCATTCTGGCTAGAAGGATAAGGATTCGGTCCGGCATCTTCTCGAACATAGCGGCCTTGAAATTGGGTTAACTCGGACATCCGGTTATTAATCTTGGCCTGTGTTGGGTCGTTATACATGTTTTGCCGGATTTGTTGAAGTTCTTGGTGTCTGGCAAAATCTTGTGTGAGATTACTTAACTCGTTATTTAGACTTGATAAATCATCCATTGGTAGGTTGGCTAGAGACTCTATTCGGGGATTGTTACTATATCAATAGGTAAAATAAACGCTCATAGAACACACTGTCTAGCCATGCAAACAGATAATTATATGCCAGAATAATAAAAACCAAAATAAAATAACTAACAATCCGGAAAATGGAATATAGTTTCTCTTTGAACTTCTTATTGATAACAACGCTCACCCTACTCATGTTATGGTGTCTAGCCGTGCTATTCAATATCGACCCCGAAACTTTAGAAATGCGTAAGAGTTCCGTTACCGGTCGGTCATATGGGATACAAGAGATGCTTACGGATGCCGACCAGACAGCGGATGTTATCGGCCGGCTGGACTTATTCATACGCGATTTCATTAAGTATCTGGTGGAACATCATTCGGAGGATAAGCGGACGGAGCGAATCCGGCGGAATGCGAAGTTACTCCGGCTAGAAGAGAGCCCAATGGAAGATGGGGTTTCTAGTTTCACACTTAATAAAGGCGAGCTCATGTCCCTATGTGTCCGTGAGAAAACCGCAAGTCAAGCATTCCATGATTATCAGACGTTGTTATTTGTTGTGATTCATGAACTGGCACATGTCGGGAGTGTAAGCACTGGACACGGGACGGAATTTATAACTAATTTTAAATGGTTATTGGAGCGGGCTGCTGAAAGTGGGATGTATCACCCACAGGATTATGGCCAGAACCCGATTACGTATTGTGGAGTGAAGGTGACTAATAATCCGATGTTGTAGGCCAGCAACCCCCCGACCGTTAGGCGCGCGCAAATTCTTCAGTTTTTTACATAAATTTGTTCTGGTTTATTGCTCGGGTCGCAAAAATCACGAAATTTCGCGCACTGGACAGGAACACGGTGTCTAATTCTAGTGTTCTTTTGTTCTAGTTTGGCAACCCGGATTTCGATATAGGTAAAGTTACATATTGGATTGGATACTTGATTTGCTTGGCTAGAGGGTCTAGCCATCCATCTAGGGCTTTAAGACCAGACTAAGAATCCGGAGTCGCAAACCAGTGCCGCAAATGGTTAGTTTGATATCACGGATTCCAGGATGGAAACGCG
>Ga0194133_10003872_pt1 | contig 20736 bp, 24 predicted proteins | sample TA2KigOf40mmetaG_FD_155448 | JGI IMG/M metagenome (GOLD analysis project Ga0194133, IMG submission 155448) | Freshwater microbial communities from Lake Tanganyika, Tanzania - TA2015055 Kigoma Offshore 40m | ecosystem: Environmental > Aquatic > Freshwater > Lake | place: Tanzania: Lake...
CCATCCGAGCTTGCGCAACGCGCACCGATCGAAAGCGTGAGCGAGGCCAACACCCAGGCCACAACCACCACCCCAACCGATACCGCTTCCCAGGTGAGCGACGCGAGCGTGGCCAATGTTGCGGTTGACCTGAGCGCCCTGGATCTCGCCAGCAACGCCGCCGCCGAAGGCGAGGCCCCACTGGAGCTCAGCACCACCGTGATTCCCGCCAAACCCACGGGTTTCGCCAGCTTCGGTTTCGCGCCTGAGCTGCTCGATGCCCTCACGGCCATCGGCTACGAGGAGCCCTCCCCAATTCAGAAGGCCGCCATCCCCGAGCTGCTGCTCGGCCGCGACCTGGTGGGCCAGGCCCAAACCGGCACCGGGAAAACGGCGGCCTTCGCTCTGCCGATGCTGGCGGCGCTGGACCCCCAACAGCGCACCCCGCAGGTGCTGGTGCTCACCCCCACCCGTGAGCTGGCCATCCAGGTGGCCGATGCCTTCAAGAGCTATGCGGCCAACATGCCGCACCTGCGCGTGCTGCCCCTCTACGGCGGCTCCGATTTCCGCGATCAGATCGTGCGGCTCAAGCGCGGCGTGCAGATCGTGGTGGGCACCCCCGGCCGGGTGATGGACCACATGCGCCAGGGCACCCTCGATCTCACCGGCCTGCGCAGCCTGGTGCTCGATGAGGCCGACGAGATGCTGCGCATGGGCTTCATCGACGACGTGGAGTGGGTGCTCGAGCAGCTACCCAGCCAGCGCCAGGTGGTGCTGTTCTCCGCCACGATGCCGCCCGAAATCCGGCGCATCTCGCACAAATACCTCAACGATCCCGCTGAGGTCACGATCAAAACCAAGGGCGCCGATTCCAGCCGGATTCGCCAGCGCTTCATCACTGTCAACGGTCCTCAGAAGCTCGAAGCCCTCACCCGGGTGCTCGAGTCGGAAACCAAGGAGGGCGTGATCATCTTTGCCCGCACCAAGGCGATCACCGTCACCGTGGCGGAAGCCCTGGAGGCCAAGGGGTACGACGTGGCCGTGCTCAACGGCGATGTGGCCCAGAGCCAGCGGGAACGCACAATCGAGCGCCTCAAAAACGGCACCGTGGATGTGCTGGTGGCCACCGATGTGGCCGCCCGCGGCCTCGATGTGGATCGCATCACCCTGGTGGTGAACTACGACATCCCGTTTGATTCCGAGGCCTACGTGCACCGGGTCGGCCGCACCGGCCGCGCCGGCCGCAGCGGCGACGCGATTCTGTTTGTCACCCCGCGGGAGCGGCGCTTCCTCGGTGGTCTGGAGCGGGCAGTGGGCCGGCCGATCGAGCCGATGCAGATCCCCAGCAACGCCACGATCAACCAGAGCCGTTTGGATCGCCTGCGCCAGCGACTGTGCGACGGCCTCACCACCGAAGGCCGCGAGGAAGAGCGCGCCCTCCTCTCGGAGATCGTGCAACGGGTGGCCCAGGAAAGCGGTGCCAGCCCCGAGCAACTCGCTCTCGCCGCCCTGCAGCTGGTGGTGGGTCCGCAGCCGCTGCTGGTGCAAGGCGATGAAAGCTGGATTCGCCAGGCCGGCGGCGGTCGCGACGGGATGCGCGACCCACGTCGTCAGGAGCGTCCTGGTCCCGGCGGTCGCCGCGGCCCGCGCGAGCAATCCGGCCCGCCGGAATCCGGCATGGAGCGCTTCCGCATCGAGGTGGGCTGGCGCGATCGCGTCAAGCCCGGCAACATCGTGGGCGCGATTGCCAACGAGGCCGGCCTGAACGGCCGCAGCATCGGCCGCATTCAGATCTTTGACGCCCACAGCCTCGTGGATCTGCCCCAAGGCATGCCCGACGACGTGTTCCAGGGCCTGCGTCGCCTGAAGGTGATGAACCGCGAACTGCAGATCAGCCGCTCACGCGACTGATCCAGCACAGCTCAAGCGGGGCTCAGGCACACAAGCCGGTGAGCCCCTCGGTGGAGAGTTCACAGGAGAGCACGGTCAGCTGCTCCACACTGAGGCGCTCCACCGCCACCACCAGGCTGGGCTGCGCGCTCTCGCATTCGCTGGCCACCAGGCTCTGCAACAGATCAAAGCGATCCTGGGGAGCCAGCTCCCCGTCTTCGCTCCAGGCCAGACTCCAGGGCACGGGTGCCGTCATGGGAGGCGCTCGCTACGAGTGTGGATTTACTGACAATCGGACAATAGTTGGGGATCAGGGCGTTTCTTCCGCTTCCCTTCGGTGTTGCTTCAAGCCTCTTCACGTGGCGCAGCACCCTTGCCGCAAGCGCTAAGGCGCCAGCCGGTGCCGCTGTAGGGTGACAGAGATTCAAAGGCTTACTGGCTTCCCTCCGGAACCGCGCAGCACCCACGGATCAGTTTTCAGGTTCCGCATCAAGGAATGACCATTTACATCGGCAACCTCTCGTTCCAGGCCGAACAAGAGGATCTGCTTGACCTCTTCAGCCAGTACGGCGAAGTGGCCAAGTGCAGCCTTCCCCTCGACCGTGAAACCGGCCGTAAGCGCGGTTTCGCCTTCGTCGAGATGGCCAACGAAGCCGACGAGCAAAAGGCCGTTGACGACCTCCAGAACGTGGAGTGGATGGGTCGCATGATCCGCGTCAACAAGGCCACCCCCCGTCAGGGCGGTGGTGGTGGCGGCGGCGGCGGTGGCCGCGGCGGTTATGGCGGTGGCGGCGGTGGTCGCGGCGGCTATGGCGGCGGTGGCGGCTACGGCGGCGGCGGTGACCGTGGTGGATACGGCGGCGGTGGCGGCGGCTACGACGGTGGCGGCGGCAACCGCTGGTGATCCAGCCCTCCGCTGAGCCTCGTGCTCAGCGGAAAGCCCCGGGGTTCTGCCTTGCTGGCAGGCCCCGGGGCTTTTTGATGGCCTGATGGCCGCGGTGACGCAACCGTCGATCAGGCGATCGCTTCGCTGGTGTCGAGCTCGATCAGATCGTGCAGCTGATCACGCTGCCATTCGCGGCAACGCACCTCCGTCACGGGATGGGTGGGCTGCAGTTCGCCTTCACGGGGCTCAGGCAGGGCACTGCGCAGGCTGCGGCGACGCAACTTCGCCGTCCAGCGATGGAAGCGATGGAAGTCTCGGGTCCGTGTCATGAACACCTCCTGGTGGTGACACCACTGGTCTAACGCCGGCGCACCCCACCGCAAGGTTCAGCTGCAACAGATTCACAGACCCATCGCGGGGCAGCCCTGGCGCGAAGGCCTGGCCTTGAATGCAGCAATGGCTTCCCCTCAACCTCCCCTGCAGCGCCTGCTTGGCAGCCTGCGCCCCCACCGCCGCCTGGTGTGGCTGGCGGCCAGCTGCTCGGTGCTCAACAAGCTGTTCGATCTGGCACCACCGGTGCTGATCGGCCTGGCGGTGGATGTGGTGGTGCAGCAGAACACCTCCTGGCTGGCGGCCTTCGGAATCACCTCCGTACCCGGGCAGCTGGGGGTGCTGGCGGCGCTCTCCTTTGTGATCTGGAGCGCCGAATCGCTGTTCGAATACCTCTACGCCCTGCTCTGGCGCAACCTGGCCCAAACGGTGCAACACGAGCTGCGGCTGGAGGCCTACAGCCATCTGCAGCAACTGGAGATGGGCTTCTTTGAGGCCAGCAGCAGCGGGCGCCTTCTCGCAATCCTGAACGACGACATCAACCAGCTCGAGCGCTTTCTCGATCACGGCGCCAACGAAATCCTGCAGCTGATCACCACGGTGTTGGCGGTGGGCGGCGCGATGGTGTGGCTCTCGCCCACGGTGGCGGGAGTGTCGTTCATTCCGATCCCGCTGATCCTCTGGGGATCGCTGCGTTTCCAGAAACAGCTGCAACCCCGCTACCGCGAGGTGCGCGAGCGCGCCGGCGATCTCGCCAGCCGCCTCGCCAACAACCTCGGCGGCATGCTCACGATCAAGAGCTACGCGGCCGAGCCCTGGGAGAACCAACGCCTCGCCGAGCAGAGCCAGGCCTACCGGATCAGCAACGCCAAGGCGATCCGCTTCTCGGCTGCCTTCATCCCCCTGATCCGCTTCGCGATCCTGTTCGCCTTCCTGGCGATCCTGGTGATCGGCGGCCTGCAGGCCTGGAGCGGCGCCATCGCCGTAGGCACCTATTCCTTTCTGGTGTTCATCACCCAGCGGCTGCTCTGGCCGCTCACCAGCCTCGGCCGCACCCTCGATGACTACCAGCGCGCCATGGCCTCCAGCCAACGGGTGCTGGATCTGATCGACACCCCCATCGCCATCCCCAGCGGAGATCGCCCCCTGCCCCTGGGCCAGGTGCGCGGCGCCCTGCAATTCCGCAACGTGGACTTCGCCTACAGCGGCCGCGAACCCCTGCTGCGGCACTTCAACCTGGAGGTGCCCGCCGGCAGCACCATCGGCATCGTGGGCGCCACCGGCTCCGGCAAGAGCACGATCGTGAAACTGCTGCTGCGGCTCTATGAGCTGCAGGGCGGCGAGATCCTGCTCGATGGCATCCCCATCCACCAGCTGCCGCTGGCCGACCTGCGCCGCGCCATCGGCCTGGTGAGCCAGGAGGAGTTTCTGTTCCACGGCACCGTGGCCGAGAACATTGCCTACGGCAGCTTTGCCGCCCCTCGCGCCGCGATCGAACGGGCCGCCGAATTGGCCGAAGCGGCTCGTTTCATCGAAGCCCTGCCCCAGGGCTACGACACGGTGGTGGGCGAGCGCGGCCAGCGCCTCTCCGGCGGCCAGCGCCAGCGCATCGCCCTGGCCCGCGCCATCCTCAAGAACCCGCCGGTGCTGATCCTCGATGAGGCCACCGCAGCGGTGGATAACGAAACCGAAGCCGCGATCCAGCGCTCGCTCGATCTGATCACGGCCGAGCGCACCACCCTGGTGATAGCCCACCGCCTCTCCACCGTGCGCCACGCCGATCAGATCGTGGTGATGGATCAGGGGCGGATCGTGGAATGCGGCAGCCACGATCAACTGATCGCGGCCGGTGGCGCCTACGTGAACCTCTGGCGCGTGCAGGCCGGCCTGCGGGCCGATGAAGCGCTGCGCCTCTGATCGCTCACGCCCAGCAGCCGGCCAGAGCAAAAACTGACCGCGGCTTATGAACCGGTGAAGGGTTGGTCAAGAGGGGTGAAATAAGTTGTGAGAATGAAGAGCGAAGGCCTGAAGAGCTTCGGCATGCGCCCCCGCGATGAGCGCGGCCCGATCCTGATGGCCATTGCCGTGGGACTGGGCGGCGGACTGCTCCTGGCGGCACCACTCACCCAACTGCTGGATGGCCCGCCTGCAGGCAGCAATCACCAGGTGGTGAATCCGTTCAGCAGCTGGACGGGTATGGGCGAGAAGGAGGTGGTGATCCTCGGCACCGATGTGGGCGGCGGCAACACCGATGTGATGTACACGCTGCGGGTGGACAACGGCGTGACCAAGCTCACCCAGGTGCCGCGCGACACCTACATCGATTCAGCCCGCTTCGGCCCGCTCAAGGCCAATGCCCTCTATGCCTTCGGAGGCCCCGATGCAGTGAAGCAGGAGCTCTCCAAGCACCTCGGCCGGCCGGTGCAGCACCACATCCTGGTGAACCTCTCGGTGATCCGCCGCCTCGGCGATGCCCTCGGTGGCCTCGAGGTGGATGTGCCCAAGCTCATGGTTTACAACGACAACACCCAGGGCCTGCACATCGATCTGCAGCCCGGCCGCCAGGTGCTGCGCGGCCGCGACATCGAAGGCTTCCTGCGCTTCCGCCACGACGAACTCGGCGACATCGGCCGCCTCGATCGCCAGAAGCTACTGCTCAAATCCCTCTTCGATCAGCTCACCAAGCCGGAAAGCCTGATGCGCCTGCCCTCGCTGCTGTCCGCCGCCGGCAAGGACATGAAGACCGACCTGGGCCCGATGGAGATCGGGGGTCTGATCACCGCCATGGGCGGCACCAAGCTCGATGCCGAACGCCTCGGCGGCCGGCCGTTCATGCGCGATGGCATCAGCTACTGGGAAGCCGAGTGGCCCAAAGCGAGCACGGAATCGGCAACGACTAACGGCAGCCCCGACCGCTACGGCTCGGTGTTCTGATCGGGAAGGGCTTCCAGCTCAGCGCGATAGGCCGCAGGCACCACCACCAGAAACAGCCACCACCACAGCAACACGCCCAGCGCCAGGGGTGCAGTGATCCACCAGCGCTGCAGCAGCCACCAGCTGCCGCCCACCACCACAACCCCGGTGAGCAGGATCGACCAGGGCTGACACCACCAGGGTTTCTGGCTCCAGAGGCTCTCAGCCATGGGGATGTCCGGAACGGGAGAGCACAAGCAGCGCCAGCAACAGAGCCACCAGAGCCATCAACGGGCTGGCGGCAGCCACCGTGACCCCCAGCGCCGCCGTGAACCAAATCGAGGCCGCACTGGTGAGGCCATGCACCTGGGGGGTGGGGTCGTCATGGCCATTGCCGCGGCGATCCACCAGGATCTCGCCGGCACCGAGGAAGCCCACACCGGTGGCCACCCCCTGAATCACCCGGCTGCGGGCCTCCAGATCCGGCCCCGCTGCCAGCACCATCAGGCAGGCGCTCAAGCCCACCAACACATGCATGCGCAGGCGGCTGGGCTGGGGATGGCGAAAGTGCTGAGCGCGGTTGACTCCCACCGCCATGCCGCAGAGCACCGCCATGCCAAGGCGCAGCAACACCTCCAGATCGGGAGATACAGCCGGAATCCAGCTCATGGCAAACCGGCATTCACCCTGAAGCAGCCATAAGCTCCTAGCGAGCGCTCGTTGCTGCAGCCGGTGTCGAACGAGTTGCTGCGCAACAGCCTCAAGCTCTCAGTCGCGGTCTTTGTCACGGCCACCATCGCGGTGTGGACAGAGCGGATCGAGTTTGTCTGGTATCCAGTGCTCGCTGCCATCATCGTTCTAGACGACAACGATGATCAGACCATCAGCGCCGCCAGTGCCCGCATCCTGGGCACGGTGTTGGGCGGACTGATCACCTTCATGGTGCACACCATCCTTTCGGGCTGGATGGGGGTGCTGGTGTCACTGGTGCTGATGATCCCGATCCTGCAGGCCCTGGGCTGGCAGAGCGCCCTGGGCACCGCCGGGATCACCTGCATCATGTTTCTGATGATTCCGAGCCACGTGGCTCTCAACTGGAACTACGTGTTCAACCGTGCGCTCGACACGGTTGTGGGCTGCGTGGTGGCGATCCTGGTGGGGCTGCTGTTCTGGCCGCGCGACAGCTACCGGGAGCTGAACGCCGCCGATCAACGCCTGCGCTGCGCCCTGCTCAGCCAGCTGCAGCACTACAACGCCTGGTTGCAGGATCAGCAGCAACGACCCACCCCCCTCAACCCCGCACCGCTCACCACCGATCTGGTGCGCATGGAACAACTGGTGGGGCGGGAGCGCAGCGGTCCGCGTCATCGGCTGCTGCGCCGCCGCCAATGGGAGCAGCGGCTACGGCTCTGGCAGCTCACGCAGTTCCATTGGATCTCCTGGGAGCGCCTGCTGCAGAGCCTGCCGGAGCAGAAGGCGCAGCAGGCCGAATTGATCCGCCACACGGTTGAGGCCCTGCAACAACAATTGGCCGCCACTCCCGCCCCCACGCCCCAACGCCAAAGCCGGTCCTGGCAACAGCTCGCTGAACAACAACAACTACCCCTGCTCCCCCTCCTCGCCCTGGCTGAGGAACTGCGGCCTCTGCATGCCTGCCTCGGGGGCCTGAATCGCCTGGCGCCGCAGTGATCAACCGCAACGCCCTACGCACAGCGCTCACCGCTGGTCTCGGCAATGGCTTCGCCAGCATCACCGGCCTGGCCGATGGCCAGTACGTGGCCCTGGCGGTGCTCTCCGTCTCGGGTAGCACCTACGGCGGCGCGATCGAGCTGGGCCGCCAACGGCTCCTGGGCACGGTGCTCGGCTCGATCCTGCTCTTGATCGGCTACGAGTGCCTGCAGAGCCTGCCGCTGGCCGTGGGCCTGGCAATCACGCTTGGGTGCCTGCGGCTGCTGGGGGGCGTCCTCGGCCTAAAGGTGGGTTACAAGGTGGGCGGGATAATCGTGGTGATGGGCTGGCTGGTGCATGAGGGCAGCCTCGCCAGCTGGATCCCGCTGCGCTTCTTCTGGACCGTTCTGGGCGTGTTGCTGACGCTGCTGAGCCTGCGCCTGTTCTGGCCGGCCAGGGGCCTGAGCCAATGCCTCGCTCGCTACGCCGACCTGATGCAGCAACTTCAGGAGAGCTTCCTCGCCCTGGCAGCGCAGCTGGAGACGAACCCAAGCCTTGGAGAGCACGACCATCGCTACCGCAGGCTGCGCGCCACCCTCCAGGGCGCCCGCAGCCTGCGCCCGGCGCTGCTGCAGGAACTGGGCACGCAACCCACCCGCCATCCCGCCTTTCTGCTGGTGAGCAATCTCGATGCCGCGGCCTCAAGGCTGGTGACGCTGGTGGGCGGCCTGGAACGGGCCACGCCAAACCATCAGCACTCACAGCTGGTGAAGCGCCTGCACCAGGCGGAGGCTGATCTGCTGAACGCGCTGGCCTCTCAGCTTCTGCACTGGCAACGGCAACTGCGCGGGAGCCATGGCCTCCCCCAACCCCCATCACAGGGCCTGGCGTTACCCGCGAGCTGGGAATCCCTCAACGACGAGCTCAACGACCCCGTGGCCAACAGCGCCTCGCTGGATCGCCTCGAACGCATCGCCACCCGGCTGCAGCTGTGCCGCTTGGCCGCACAGGCGGTTGGGGATGCAGAAACCAACTGGAACGCGATCATCAACACACGTTGAACCTGCCATGAGCGTTGTTCGGATGCTGCTGAAACAGCGGCATAACTTTTACCGCGGTTTGTTGATCGTGGAGGTGGTGGCCCTGGCAGGCCTGCGGGCCATGCAAGAGGTGCCGCAGCTGGTGAGCGTGGCGTATTTGGTGATCGCCGGCGTTGCGGTGTTGATGGATTCACCGCTGCTGCCTCAGAACCGGCTCACCCCACACCTGGGCGGCAATGTGATGCATCAGCGCGAGCATCACCATCTGGGGAGGATCCTCAAACGCCGCAAGTGGCTTGTATTGGGCTGGCTGGTGGCAGCTGGCCTGGAACTGGTGTGGCAGACCGCGCTGCTCCTGGCGCCGCCCCTGGCGATCCAGCTGAGCGTGCTGCACATCGCGGTGTGGCTGACGTTGATGCTCTACGTGCTCTGGACCTTGATGAAGGCGCTGGCCGAGGAACCATTGTTCAACGGCGACCTGCTCATGGGCGCGGCAGCCGGCTACCTGCTGATCGGCTTCACCGGGGGAATCCTGCTCAATTCCCTGCTGGTGTTGGATCCGGCGGCCTTCCATCTAGCACCCAGCGGCCATTCGCAGCTCCCGGTGGGCATTGCCCATGCGCCGCAGATGCTCGGGGCTGCCTTTGGCTGCCTCACCACCTTGGGCAGCGCAGCGCTCAACCCAGAGAGCCTCACCAGCCTGAGTGCCAGCGTGGCTATCACGATCGTGGGCCAGCTGTATGTGGCGATCCTGATCGCCGGCGTGCTCGGCAAACCGCGGCAACTCGCTACCGGCCGCAAGGCGGCACACCGCCGGCGTCAGGTTGCGGAGGCGTCCCCCAGACTGCGGCGCAACAGGCGCTGATTGGCAACAGGGTGGCATTCCGACAGCACGTGCTGATGATGCTCGCCCTGGCCACAGCGCCAGCCATGGCTCCGGTGGTCGCCGTGGCGCAGGCCACCCCCCCCCTGGCAGGCACCGTCTCCGCGCCCCTGAGCAACCCCGGCAACACCGAGCGGCTGGAGCGCAGCTGGCAGCAACTCGATGCGGAGCTGAAGGTCCTCGATCAACTGCTGCCACTGGAGCCGGAACCGGCGGTGCGCGATGTGCTCAGCACCCTGGAGTTGCCACCCAACCTGCTGCGCCCCAATCAACCGGCCCAAGGCCCACTCGGCCCCACCCAGAGCCAGCCAGCGCCGCCCCTGAATCTGCCAACCCCGCAGCAGCTGGCCGACAACGCGATTGCAGGGCTCAGCCTCGAGCAGGCCCTGGCCCTGGCCTTTGCCAACAGCGCCAGCCTCCAGGCCCAGCGCGAACAGGTGGCGGCTGCTCTCGCCACCATGCAGGCCGCGATGGGCACCTACTGGCCCAGCATCAGCGCTTACGCCGCCGGCGGCTACAGCCGCAGCCGTAGCACCGAAACAATACTGGCCCCGAACAACACGCTCGGCTTCGGCCCGCTCTTCAAAAAAAACGGCCTCCTCACCCCGAGCAGCAAAGCCCCGGGCTACAAAACCACCGCCGGCGCCTTCTATGCCCCCGAAGGCGGCTTGGCGAAAGCCACCTCCGGCAGCAGTGACGCCGAGGGTGGACTGCAGCTCAATTACGCCCTGCTCGACTTCGCCCGCACCCCCAACGTGCGCGCCGCCCGTGCCAACCTCAATCAGCAGCGCAACACCTACGCCAACCAGCTGCGCGCTCTGCAGCTGCAGGTGAGCGAGGCCTACTACCAGCTGCAGCAACAGGACCAGCTGGTCCGGATCTACGACGCCAATGTGCGCAACGACCTGGTGATCCTCCAGGACAGCTTCGATCTCAAGCAGGCGGGGTTGGTGCCCAGGCTCGATGTGCTGCGGCGCCGAGCGATCCAGGCCTCTGATCAAGAAGTGCTGATCCAGACCCTCGCCGATCGGGCCGTGGCCCGCCGCCAGCTGGCGGTGTTGCTCAACCTGCCGCCGGCGGTCACCCCAACGGCCAGTGATCCGATCGTGGTGCAACCGCGCTGGCCGCTCGATCTCGAGCAAAGCCTGCTGGCCGCCTACCGAGGTAATCCAGAATTGGAGGCGATCCTGGCCACCCGCTCTGCCCTGGCGCAGCAGAAGCAGGCCACCGCCGCCGGGCTACTGCCCAAGCTCTCCCTCTTCGCCAATGGTGGAGGCAGCAGCAACCTCTCCAGCCTCGGCAATTTTGAAATAGTCGGAGGCGGATGCTGCGGCTCGACGGCCGTGCCGCTCGCATCGACCAATGCCTGGGATTGGTCGGTAGGCCTCACGATGACCTGGCTGCTCTTCGATGCAGGCACCACCGCCGGCCAGGCCCGCGCCCTGGCCAAACGCGAGGCGGCGGCCGCCCAGCAATACGCCGCCACCCGCAACGACATCCGCCTGCGCCTTGAGCAAGCCTTCTTCAATCACGAAGCCAGCCTGGCCAAGCTCAGCTCAGCCCGGCGCGGCGTGGCCGCCGCCCTGGAAGCGTTCCGCGATGTGCGCCTGCGCTACCTCACGGGTCTATCAAGCGAGATTGATCTCTCGATCACCCAGGATCGGCTGATCAGCAGCCTGGTGCAACGGCTCAATGCCACGGTGAACGTCAACATCACCTACGCGCGCCTGCTGCGCGAACTGCTGCCGATGCCGCGCGATCCAGATCAACGGATCCAACCGCAACTGCAACTCCAGCTCTCCAACGCCCCCCGCTGAGCGCGGCCAACCCCATGGCCACCGCCCTGCCTGCCCTCAGCCCGCTCTGGCGCAACAGCCTGCGCACCTGGCTGGCGGCCACCCTCACGATCGGGATCATGCTCTGGTCGGGCCGCACCAGCGTGATGCTGCTCGCTCTGTTGGTGGCGGTGTTGTTCATCAACGACAACGAGCTCACCCCCCTGCGCTTTGTGAGCCAGATGGTGGGAGGGGCGCTGATCGGCATCCTCACGGCTGTGGTACTGCAAGCGTTCACCAGCGGTTGGCTGGTCACCGCCCTCGGCCTGCTGATCACCGGCGCCCTGGTGCGCGGCCTTGGCCTGCTCAAGGGGCTGAGCATGGGCTACATGGGCTGTTGGGCCCTCGAGATCATGGGCACCGGCAAGCACTTCACCTGGGCCCTGATCTTCGATCTGGCCTTCAGCGTGGTGGTGGGCATCGCGATGGCCCAGCTCGCCACCTGGGCCTTCTGGCCGAAGCGCTCCCTCCAGCAACTGCCACTCCTGGAGCACCGCCTCGCCGAACAACTGAGCGAGCAGATCAGCCTGATGCGGCAGTGGTTGATCAATGGCGGCACCCCACCAGCCCCGCTTCGATCCCAGGAGCTCTTGCCCCAGATCCTGCTGCTCCAACAACTGCGCGACCAACGCCGCCAGACCCCAACCCCTGCCCGGGTCCGGCGGTTGAGCTCTCGCTGGGCGCAAACAGGCAGCATCTGGCGCCAGCTGTTGCGCCAGTGGATGCTTGTCGAACCGCTGTTGCTGCAGCTCACCACCCCGCTGCCAACCGGTGGGCTACTGGAGGAGCGGCTTCAGGGTCTGGAGGGCAGCCTCTTGAACCCAGCTCCAGGGCGGCAGTCCCTGCAGCTGGCCTCGGCAGAGGTTTGGCTGGCAGAAGCCCACACCAGCCACAGTTCAGCGCCTTTGGTGCTCGCCATCGCTCAACAGCTGGATCAACTGGACCGCTTGCTCCACAGCCGCGCGCTGATCCGAGACGGGATCGAGCACATCCCATGAGCACCCCAGCCCTACGCGACACCTTGCGGCTGGCCCTCACGGTGGCTGTCGTCAACGGCTTTGCCACCCTCACGGGGCTGGCCTTCGCCACGTACGCGTCGCTGGCCGTGCTCAGCGTCACGGTGGGGACCTACGGCAACACGCTCGAGCTGGGGCGGCAGCGCCTGATCGGCACCGCGATCGGAGCCGCGGTGGTGTTCTTCGGCTACCGGGCCTGGGGGCAGTTGCCCGTGTTGGTGGCGTTGCCCCTGGTCCTGCTGCTGGCGCGCCTGATCGCCGGTTCACTCCGGCTCACCGTGGGCTACACGGTGTGCTGTTTTGTGGTGATCACCGGTTGGCTCACCCACGAGCATCAGCTCGGCGCCTGGATTCCGCTGCGCCTGTTCTGGACAGCCTTCGGAGTGATCATGGCGCTGCTCAGCCTGCGGCTGTTCTGGCCCTCCCAGGCGCGAATGGAGCAGCGCCTGGGCCTCCTGCAACTGCTGGTGGATCTGGGTCACACCCTGCAAGACCATCTCCACCAGCAGATCCCTCAGGCAGAGCGGCGCCGGCGACTGACCCAACGGTTGCAGACATTGCGCAGCAGCTTGCTCAGCCTGCGCGACCAGCGCGTGAACGCCTTGCGGGAGCTCGGCCCCTTAGCGCCACAGCACCCCGTAGCCCAGATGTGGGAGCTGCTGGATCACGCCTGCGAAAACCTGATCCTCGACCTCGATGAACTGCGCCGGCTGCCTGACCCCGACTGGCAAGCCTGGGGGCTCGAAGCTCAACATCAGGCGGCGCTGCTCTTCAGCGCGGCCAGCGCTGATCGGTTGCTGGCCTGGCAGACGGTGCTCCGGCGGTCCATGGAGCTGCAGCCACCGCCCCAGGAGCCATTGCCCGAGCTGCCACTCAGCAGTGTGCAGAGCCCGGAAGCGGCCGCGGCGTTTGCAGCCTTGAACCCGCAGCAGCTGCAACGCGTCGCCAACCGACTGGTGGTGCTCAATCGCATCCATCACGTGATGGAGAGCACCGAGCGCCGTTGGCGAGCGCTGCTGCGCTCCTGATCAACCGTTAGGACGCGACGACCACCAGCGCTCGATCCGATAAAGCAACACCACGATCAACACCACCAGCCAGAACCACAATTCCGGCGGGTTGGCGTTGAACAGGATCAACAGCAACACCACCTCACTCACCAGCCAGGGCATTTCCTGACGGAGCAGCTGATTGCGAATGGGCGGTAGGCGTGGGGTCATTGGATGGTGTTGGGCTGACGCAGGAACGGCAGGTTCCAGCGCAGGTCGATCGCGGGGGTGCGGTAGCCGCCGGTGAGGGAGCGCAGGCCTGGAATCACATAGGTGATCGGCGAGCGCCACTCCACGTAGGCGTGGGTGGAGATGGTGAGGCCATCGCGAATCGGGAACACGCCGCTGCCGCCCGAGAGGGTCCAGCGGTAGCCATCCACGCTGGAGGCGTCGTGCTCCAGCTCGATCTCGCTGCGCATCACCGGACCGTTCTTGGTGAGCGACTGGGCCAGCTGCGGGTTGCCGATGGTGGTGGAGATGTCCTCCTCCGTGGCGGGCAGGGTGAGCACCTGGGTCACCCGGCCGACGATCCCGCCGAAGCGCCCCCGCTGGTTCCAGAGCGGCACCACCTCCACCGGCAAGCCCAAGGGCAGGCGGCGGGCATCGGCGGGGGAGAAGTAGGCCACAGCCTTGAGGGGGCGATCTTTGGCGTTCGGCTCTTCTGGCCTGCCGATCGTGCCCAGGCGCTGGCCGGTGCTCACTGTCTGGCCGCGGATCACCTGCAGATCGAGCACCGTGCCATCGCGCTCTGCCTGCACCTTGCCGTCGTAGGCGATCTTGGCCTGGGTCACCGCGATCTCCCGCTTCAGGTCGTCGATCTGATAGCGGCGTTGAAGGGCCTGGGTCTCGATGTTGAGCTTCACCTGCTGGTAGTTGGTGACGACGTTGCGCTCCGAGATCTTCACGTCGTCGAGGTTGACGCTGGTGTTGGTGAGCCCCTGCTCCGCCGACACCACCTCGGTGGAGAGCGGCGCCACCACCTCACGCTTGGCGAGCCAATCGAGGTTGCGCAACTTGCTCGAATACGTCGACTGCAGCTGCCCGTAGCGACGGCGATCGTCGGCGTATTTGGCGAGGGCGGTATCCAAGGCGCGCTTCTCGGTGAGCAGCCGCTGGGCATCGCGGTAGTCGAGCTTCTCGTTATGGCGCTCCAACTGGCGCAGATTGCCGCGCTGCTGCTCCAGCTGGCGCTCGAGCACTGGCAGATAGAGCTGCATCAACAGCTGCCCGCGCTTCACGCGCTGCCCCACCCGCGCGTACACCTCCTGCACCTGGCCGCCGGAGCGGGCGTTGAGGATGCCGGCGTTCTCGGGGTAGATGAGCACACCCGTGCCCTGCACTTCGGTGGGCACCGGCCAGAACAGGGCCCAGAACACCACCGCCCCGCTCACCCCAGCCAGGCAGACGCCCACTTGGTTGTGATCGCTGAGCCCCTGCCAGCGCTGCCGCAGCTGACGCGCCCGGCGCCGGTACCAGGGCTGATCAGCAGTGGGTGTGGCCTGGGTCATGGGAGTCAGCTTGCAGGAAGCACCAGCCGCTGTCAGCCCCCCACAGGCCACACCCCCAGCTGTTGCAGCCGCCGCTCAGCCCGCGCAGCCGACTCAGGCGCTGCTGCCAGCCGCTGCGCCAACAGCGGTGCCAACGCCGGCACCTGAGCGAAGCCGGCGCTGAAACCGCTGAACACCCAGAGCCCCTGGGCCTGGGGCACGGGCCCCACCAACGGGGCGCCGCCGTCGCAGAAGGCCACCGGCACCTGTCGCAGCCGCCCCGGCTGCCTGGACCAGGCCGCACCCCAGGGGTCGGAGGCCAAGCCCGAGCGCAGCTGTTCCTCGCTTTGAGCGGGCAGGGGCGGTTGCTCCAGAGCCCCCCCGGGCCGAATCAAACTCAGCTGCCCCAGCAGCGCTCCGGATCCGCGCGGCACCAGGCCTGGATCCACCACCCAATCCAGCTGCTCAAGCGTGGCGGCGCGGCGCTCCAACTCCACACGCGCAAACCGTTGGGGCAACCAGGCGGCGGAACGCCCGAGCCCAGCGGGAAACGCCGGCAACTCGAGCACGGCCGCCCAACTGGAGCGCAAGCGCTCCGGCAACATCGGCCAGAGGGTGCGGCAGCCCGCTCCCGCCGCCAGCACCAGACACAGCGCGCGGAAAGTGGCGCCATCGTCAAGGCTCAGGTCCCAGCCCTCACCCGCTGGCGCTGGAGCCAGGCTCTGAACCCGAGTCGCGCGGGGCTGCACCCCCGCCGCGGCCAACAACACCGGCAGCCGCGCCATCAACACAGCGGTGTCCACCTGGGAGAAAGGCAACCAACGGCTCACGACGCTCAACACAGCCCGCTCACCGTGAAGTTGCAGCCGCTGAGGGCGCCAACCGAGATCACCGTGGCGCTGCTGCAGCTGGCGCCACTGCCGAGAAGCCCCTGCAGCCAAGCGCGCCAGGGGAGTGGGGGCGAGGGGCCAGCCCGGCAAAGCCCCATAGCTGATCTCGGTGGCCGAGCCGCTGACGGCACCGGATTCCACAGGAGGATCGATCAGGGTCACGGCTGTGCCCTGGTCCCGCAACGCCAGGGCCAGCAGCGATCCGGCCAGTCCCCCGCCGACGATCACCACGCCGGCGGGAGGCGTCTGCATCAGATCCGCAGGGTGAAGGAGGTGATCACCTGGTGGAACAGACCCTCGACCTTCGGCCAGCGCACCTCATTGGTGCTGGCTGCAAAGGTGTACAGGCGACCGCGATCCACCACCACCGTGGCGAGCTCGTGGCGGTCACGGTCGTTGAGATGAACGGTGTATTCCAGGTCGTAGAAGGTGCGGCCACCGTCCTCCCGCTCGGAAGCCTCCACCAGTTCCGCCTCACGGCCGCTGCCTTCCGGGGCAATCACCACGCGGCGCAGCTTCTCGCCTACGGCCACAGCGCTCCCGAGGTTTTCGAGGCTGTTGGTGCTGTTCACATCCGACACCACCAGGCTGAGGGTTTCATCGGCATTGATCAGGTCGTGGAACACCACCTGAGGGCCGTCGCTCACCTGCACCCGCGTCCAGCCGGTGGGATAGAGGAAGGCATAACGCCCATCTGGGCTTTGGTAGGAATTGAGCCCTGCGGCCGCCGCGCTGCAAGCACTGAGCACCACCGCCAGCAGCACCGCCACCAGGGCCGACCAGGGGGCCCGGCGGCGGATCGAACGGGTGTTCGGTTGCGACATGCGGCTGGGCGGGAGCGTGCTGGAGCCATTCTGGCCCGCCGGCCCGGCCAGCCCGCCTAGATTCCGCCCAGCTATTGGCAGCGCCCTGAGCGGCTTCACCCGCCCCCTGGCCCGACTGATCGATCAGTTCGAGCGGCTGCCCGGCATCGGACCGCGCACGGCGCAGCGCCTGGCCCTGCACCTGCTCCGCCAGCCCAGCGAGCAGATCCAGGCCTTCGCCGATGCCCTGCTGGCTGCCAAGAGCCAGGTGGGCCAGTGCCAGCGCTGCTATCACCTCTCGGCCGAACCGCTTTGTGAGATCTGCCGCAATCAGGAGCGCAACACCGGCGTGATCTGCGTGGTGGCCGACTCACGCGACCTGCTGGCCCTGGAGCGCACCCGCGAGTTCAAGGGCGGCTACCACGTGCTCGGCGGCCTGATTTCACCGATGGATGGCGTGGGGCCCGAGCTGCTGCAGATCCAGCCGCTGGTGGAGCGGGTGGATCGCGACGGCATCAGCGAAGTGATCCTGGCCCTTACCCCGTCGGTGGAGGGCGACACCACCAGCCTCTATTTGGCGCGCTTGCTCAAACCCTTCACCCAGGTGAGCCGCATCGCCTACGGCCTGCCGGTGGGCAGCGAACTGGAATACGCCGATGAGGTCACGCTGGCGCGGGCCCTTGAGGGGCGCCGGCGGATGGAGTAGCGAGCGGTGAGTTCAGCCCAGCGCACAACAAGCCGCTACAGCGGCATCACACCCAGCGAGCGGTTGCCTACCTGGCTGCGCTCGCCGATCGGCAACGCCAGCGACCTCGAAGCCGTTCAGGCGGTGGTGAAGCAACAGCGGCTGCACACCATCTGCGAAGAAGGCCGCTGCCCCAACCGCGGCGAGTGCTACGCCGCTGGCACCGCCACGTTTTTGCTGGGGGGCCCGATCTGCACCCGCAGCTGCGCCTTTTGCCAGGTGGAGAAGGGTCAGGCGCCTGCCCCTTACGACGCCGAAGAAGCGGAACGGGTGGCCGAGGCCGTGGAGGCCATGGGCCTGCGTTACGTGGTGCTCACCGCCGTCGCCCGCGACGACCTGGCCGACCACGGCGCCTGCCTGTTCACGAACGCTATGGCGGCGATCCGCCGCCGCAACCCCCTCATCGCCATCGAGGTACTCACCCCCGACTTCTGGGGTGGGTACCGCGACGAAGCGGAGGCGATCGCAGCCCAACGCCAGCGCTTAAGTGCCGTCCTGGCGGCAGAGCCAGTGTGCTTCAACCACAACCTGGAAACCGTGGAGCGCTTGCAGGGCGAGGTGCGGCGTGGCGCGACCTACCGCCGCTCCCTGGGGCTACTGGCTGCGGCACGAGAGATTGCCCCCCAGATCCCAACCAAGAGCGGCTTGATGCTCGGGCTGGGGGAGAACTTCGACGAAGTGGTGGAGGCGATGAACGACCTGCGCGCCGTCGACTGCCAGCGCCTCACGCTCGGTCAATACCTGCGCCCGTCCTTGGCCCACATCCCGGTGGATCGCTACTGGACTCCCGCCGAATTCGAGCAGCTGGGCCAAATCGCCCGGGAGCTGGGCTTTGCGGATGTGCGCTCAGGCCCCCTGGTACGCAGCAGCTATCACGCCGCAGATCCGGCCTAGCCTCCTGCATGCCGATCCTCCTGGCGCAATTCCAGGGCCAAAAAGAGGTTCAAAAAGGTTCGGATTAAGGCCACAGCAGCCAGCTGGATCAGGGCGTTGGGCTCACGGCTGATGATGGTCAGCACCACATCCGCCCCCAGCTGGAACTCCAGAGCAAGCGCCACCCAGGAACCAAAGGTGACGCGGGCCATGGTGACAGGGCCGCGTTGCAGGAGATGGGGCGGAATCTGCCTGAGCCGCAACTTGCGCGTACCACTGAGAACAGCCATCAAGCCAATGGCCACCGAAATCAGGGAGAGGAACTCCAGCAGCAAGCGAATCGTTTGAGCCGAATGGCTCAGCAACAGCTCCATCGGTTGGAGATCCATCGCTTCCGCCGGCAACGGGTTGCGCGCAGTGTGGCGAAGCCTCCACTGATCGCCAACGCACGCAAACCGCAGGCAACACCACTCCCCGCGACGATCACAGGCGGCGCCTGATGCGCTTGAGCCCCGCCGCGATGTCGCCGCGCATCAACAACCCAGCACCACCCCACACCAAACGCAGGGGCAGATCCATCACCGCGGCCCCCACCTCCCGCACCGGTTCAAAACCAAGTTGGCGGAAGTAGCGCACCAAGCGGCGGTGTTGCTGGTCGTTGTCGCGGATCGCCAAAAGCCGGGCGCTACGGCAGGGGGTGGACTCCAGGGCCCAGGCAAAGGTGGCAGCCCAGATCAAGGCACCCACACCCTGGGTGTCCTTGCCCTGAACGCGCATCGTGTCGAGCTGCAGGCCAGCCGGCAGGGGCAGGGCCCAGCCCTTGAGCTCCCCAAGCAGCAACGGCCCCTGCCCCTCCCGCGGACGCGCCACCACTACCCGCAAGGTGGTGACCGCCAGGGCCTGCTTCACCTGCAGGCGCAACAGCAACCCGCGCGCCGCAGCCTGCTGCTCGATGTCAGCGAGGGATGGAAGGGTCATGGCACCAGCGCTCCGATAGGAATCACAGCCACCCCATCCGGACGCAGATAGCCATATCCCTTACCGCAGATCACAGCCAGGAAAGCCGGTGCACCGCCCATGCCTGGCGAGCGGCCGCTTCCACATCGAGAAGCACGCTGGAGGCCAACACCTGTTGGGCCATCCTCGTTTTGCAAGGACGACGCCAAGGCTAATGCGGGATTTGTCGACCGATCAATGCAGGTTTTGTTGGCTTTCTAATGCGGAAAAGGCTGCGCCAGCAGCACCGCCTCCAAGAGCAGGGGCCCGTACAGATGAGGGAACAGCTCGCCGGTGCCCGGCGCCAGCTCGAGGCGCACCTCGAGACCGGCGGCAGCCAGGCGCGGGGGATCGATTGTGAGCAACAGCAACTCACCAGGGGGCACATCGCCAAAAAAGCGCTGGGCAGTGGCATCCACCTGGTGAGCAGCGCTGAGGTGAATGAACCCCACCTCCTCCAGCGATTGACCGCGGGTGGAGCGGCGGTAACTGCCTTCCTGGCGTGCGCTGTTCCACTCGGCGCGCAGAGCCAGGTGATACAGCCAGCTGGGTGATCGCCAGGCACTGCGCTGCGCCCAGGGTGCATCCATCACCGCCGCAAAAGCAGGATCCTCCAGAAAGCGGAGCAGCCAGCGCTGCAGGAGCTGCAGATCCGGCTCCTGATCAAAGCGCTCGGGATCAGCCAGGCGGAACTGCCGCACAAACGGAAGCAAAGCCCAATCCGCCAAAGCGGGACGATCCCCCAGCAGCCAGCCGCCGGGCTCCAGGCGTGCGCTCCACTCCCTCAGGATGGCGAGGGCCGCGAGTCGATGCTCCGCCGGTGTCTCCCCTGGGTAGCGATCGGGGTACTTGAAGCGATCCAGGTGGTGCTTGAACGGGCCGTCGTTCTGCGCCAGCAGGGTCTCAATCAACCCGTTTTCAGCGCTACTCCAGCCCGTGAGCCAACCCTGGGGATCGGCCTGATCCAGCGCCCAGCGAATGATCGCCAGGCTCTCCTCCAGCACGGCCCCGTCGGGCAACACCAACACCGGCACAGTGCCTTTGGCGGAGGCGGCCAGCAACTCGGGTGGCTTGGCCTTCAAGACCACCTCCCGCAACGCGAAGTCGCGCCCCGGCTGCAAGCCCGCCGCGGCCAAGGCCAATCTGGCCCGCATCGCATACGGGCAGCGGCGAAAGCTATAGAGGCAAGGCAACGCGGCAGTCATGGCGAGCGATCGAGCTCAGCCCCCTGCAGGCGCTGCCGCGAGGCGAGCTCCGATGTGCTGCTCGCCCCGCTCACGGGCCAGCCGCATCTGGTGCTGTCGCTCGGCGAAGCGCTCGCGGTCGGCGTCGCTGAAGCGATCCAGGCAATGCAAACAACTCACCCCCTCGCGGTACGAGGGGAGCTCGCGATCGGCAGGCGAGAGCGGCAGGCCGCAGGCATGGCAGAGGCTGTAGCGGCCGGGCTCGAGCT
>Ga0194133_10003879_pt1 | contig 20716 bp, 20 predicted proteins | sample TA2KigOf40mmetaG_FD_155448 | JGI IMG/M metagenome (GOLD analysis project Ga0194133, IMG submission 155448) | Freshwater microbial communities from Lake Tanganyika, Tanzania - TA2015055 Kigoma Offshore 40m | ecosystem: Environmental > Aquatic > Freshwater > Lake | place: Tanzania: Lake...
ACCCCAAACATAGTTGGAGTAAATATGAGACCATCTACTTCATATTCATAAAGCCCATTTCTAATTTTTTGTAAGATAAAGTTGCAAGCGGCAAATATATCATATTTTAAAAATGCGACAGGTTCGCCTGGTATATTACGGTCAAAATGTGGGTAAAATGTTTTGCAGACGATTTTTATTGGTGACGTTGATTTTTTCATTGTTCCAGATAATAAAGCAGCCATTGAACCTTTCTTTGGTTCTTCTTTTGGTTTAGGAGGTTCGGATATACTTTTGGGTTCTAATTTTTTAATAATTGCGTTTAATAATTGTAAACGAGTTCCTTCTTTAAAATATTTTTCATCGTATTGAGCAATATTTAAAAACGGTAAATGTCTAACATCATTACCATTCATATAATATAAATCAAAAGCAGCAAACATATTAATAAATTTACCTTGTTTATTATGTAAAATTAACTCACCATCAATTAATGTGTTAAAACATTCATTTTGTTCCGTTTTAGCTCCAGTAAATATAACCATCATATTCATATTAATCAAATAAATTTTACCAGTATTATTGATATATAATAAATGACGTTCACCATCTGCTTTATCAGTAACACAAAATGAAAAGTCAGCCGTTATATTTGGAATATTTACATCTGGGTCAATTGCGGTAATATTTTTAATTTGTAGTGCTTTTGAACTGGGACCAAGAAAATTACTTGGAGAAATAAATTTTGGAGCAATATATTCTTCGCCTTTTTTCTTGTAATCATTTTCAAATAATAAACGCATATAACTTTGTAAAACAAATCTTTGTTCAAAATAAGATATGGGATAATTAGTTTTTTGTAATCCACATAACAATATTTTTGTCATATTTAATATAGAATTTGATAGTTTATCTGCTCCATCATTTAATGCACGATATTTTGCTTCTGTATTGAATCCGTTTACTTCTATTTCTAATTCATATGTTTCTGGATTTTGTAACACATCGGATTCATCCATATTATATGATGGAATCATATGTCCGCGTTCATTCTTAGAAGATGAACGAACAATACTTAAATCAATCCAAAATTCGGGATAATCTGGATTAACAAATGATGTGCGATTAATATATCTAAATATTTTTTTTGATCTACTCCAATTTTCCTCAAGGTCTAATACAATCTTATTGGTACGATTAAGCGTTTCTTCAGTTTTTAGTCCAACTCTAAAATTAAAGTCACTAAATTCTGCCGGCTCAAATATTTTATCACTTTTGTCGTCTACTTTTACGACAGTTTTTCTTATAATTTTTGCTGTTTCTGGTAGTAAATTAGTTTTACAATATTCTTGTATAGCATTTATTCCTTTTATTTCAACACGAAAATTTTCAATATCACTCGTTTTATATCTACCAGAACGTACATCAATAAATTCTGGCTGGATTTTTAAAGTATACTTATCTGTTTTAGATATGAATCCAAGTGAAAATAATTTTTTAACAACATTATCATAATCTCCTCTTGTTAATTGTTTGATACCACGTGTGCCAAATTTTGCCTCTAATTCTAATACACTATTTTTTGTGTCAGGTGTATTTAAAAATTTTTGACATAATTTCACCAATTGTTCTTTTCCTTTTATCATTCTTTCTTTTTGTTCTTTTTCTCTAAATGCACCTTTATCGACAGATACACTTTCAATATTTTTATATTGCTCCATTATTATATAATATAAACATATTTTTATATTATATTTATTATTCAATTTTTTATTATATAATTGTTCTTTTACACCTTTTACACCTTTTAACATTTCAAATGCCGATTTTCAATAAGCCACATAATCACTTATTTTTGGGATTCTATTATTCAGCACTTTACTTAACAGTTAAAAAATGTAAAATCAACAGTGAGGAATTTCACCTCACGATGGTCCAACTTCGTATCCTGCTTAATTATTAATTTACAGGTGGAGGACGAAATGAGTAGCAATTGTGTCACGCTTTATTTGACTTTGGGTCTCACGAAACACTGCTAAACAAACATTTTCAAGTTTGGAAGTAACCCCATTTATTATCATTATTACTTAATATACATTATTGTATTATCTTTAAGTTATTTTTCATCACAAATATTTAGGCGTTTGAAATGTAAAAAGGTGTAATTAAAAATTTTGAACCAATAATTCATAATAATCCTTCTTTGACATCTTTTTCGTCTTATCTACTTCTACTTTTATTCTTTTTAATAAATCTAATATTTCTTCAACCTTATATGAAGCCATTGATTTAACTCCATCATCGTATGATGACATCATATAATAATTATATAAATAATTTTTAACTATTTCGGAATTTATGTCAGTTTCAATACTAAAAGTACCGGTAACTGAATCCCTATGAATAATATTCATTGGGGAATCACTACATAATATTTGATATATTTTTCTTTTATCTACTAATATTGCGTTTAAACCTTCAATAACACATAATGCAAAAAAAGTCTTTATACTGATTTTTTCTTTATTTGCCAAATCATCTTCAATTTCTGAATATGGCTTTATTTTATGTAATTTTAATTGATCTTTAAAATTCTTTAATTGTTCTACATATTTTAATTTTGTCGATTTTTCAACAACAAAATGTTGATTTCCTATCTCCATTTCATAATTTGAAAACCCATTTTTCATTATATAGAAACACCAAAATAATGAATCTGTTTGAGATACTTTATAAAATTTTTCTTTTTCTTGTTTTTTATTATTTGTTGTTGTCTCTTGTTTTAAATTTTTAGTTTCTTGTTTTAATTTTTTAGGAGTATTATCTTCTGGAGCATTTTTGTAATACTGAATTAAATTTTTATTATTAAACATATAATCAGTATAATCTGCTATACTTAAGTGTACTTTGCGAAACGATTGCATTATTATATACATTTTGTCTTGTCTTTATTATCTTTTGTAAAATATGTATTTTTATAATCCTCCTTTTGTTTTTCTATATCATTTAAATAACTTTCTTGAGTATTTACATAATTTACAAATGATTCTAACTCCTTTATTATAGATGTATTTACTTGAGACAAATTAATATGAACACCATATTTATTTTCATTAATTACAACATCCTTATGATTATTTAATATTTTTAGTACTTCTATTTGATTAAACTTATTCATCTTTTCAATTGATTCTCTAATTGAATTTAATTCATTATAATCATATTCATTAATATCATCGTTTAGTTCTACTTCTTCTGCCATTATTTATAAATATATTTATCAATAATGCTTTAAATAAAAATAAACTAACAATATATTATTTTGTTAGTTATTATATAAATATAATTTTCTATAATATATTAATGGTTGGTAAACATGTTATTATTGATTTATATGAGGTTGACCCAAATATAATGACTAATATAAATAATAATGATATATTAACTAATAAATGGAATGAATTAATAAAACAACAACTAACAAATGCAAATGTTAATTGTCTAAATATTTCTTGGCATAATTTTAATAATAATGGAGCATTTACCGCATTATATTTATTATCCGAATCACATTTAAGCATTCATACTTGGCCAGAAAAAGAATATATTGCTTTAGATATTTTTACGTGTGGTGATTCAAATATTGATTTAATAACTGATTTTATTTTACAATATTTCAATCCTGGAAAAAAAGTAATTAAAAATATTTGTAGAGGAATTGAACCTACTACAACTAATAATTTATATAATAATAATCATTTCGATTTAAACAATATGGGCTCAGTCCTCTATTACTAATGGCTGTTTATAATCTTTTTTAATAATTAATTCAGCAATTACAGAAACGAATTTATCATTTAATTCAAATCTTGATGCAACTACACGTGCAGTAAATTTTTCACCTTCTTCTATTGAATTAAAATAGTCACTTGAATAAAAGTGGTCTCTTGCCACAAATAATACAAATGGGCTTGGATTTTCATCAGCACTTTCTGCACGTATACCCGCCTTTGTTATATTTTTTGCTATACATGATAAATTCATACCTGCAACTGGATAACAAACTTCACATCCAAATACGGCATTAAATATTACACTATCTCCTTTAACTAAACCACTTGAAAATGTAATTACCTTAACAGAACCGGGTTTAACATAACCTTCAACAATACATTTTCCTTCAATCATTTTTGCAATTAAATCTTCAATAGTTTGATGAAGATTTGTGCCAATAGCAGTAACTGGTAACACTACACTTTTAGTTATTTGACAAGGACTATAAACAGTCTTTATTTCCTTTTGTCTATACTTCGGTTTAATTGTTTTAGTTACGCCTTCCATTATTATATTAATAATATATTATTATTCTTTTAATTTATTTTTCAATTTTATTTTATTTTTTATATTATTTTATTAATGAAATCAATAATATAAAAATTATGTTTATAAAATCTATTACGACTTATCGTTTGCCCTTTTCTTTCTTTTCAAATTCATTAATAATTGCAGTTTCAGTATCTAAAAACCACGTTCTATCGTCTAATTCTTGCATTTGATAGCTTCTTAATGTAAACTCTTGTCTAACACATAATTCTAAAGCACTATCTTTTGTTTCTTTTGGTATATATTTGTCGTCATTTTCAATATCATTTAAAATATTCATAACTTTATCTTTACCGGATTGGTCACATCTAAAACCAGTACTACGTGTATTTTCAATATCTTTAATTTTGTAAACCATATGTTTTTTGTTAGTTTCAAATCCAATAAAACCAACATATCTATTAAAATCATATTCTGACTTATATTTATTTATTATAGCTGGACCTAAATCTCTTTTATCTTCAGGAGACGCTTTTACCCATTTTAAATCTTTTACTACAAATATATTTAAATTATCTACACGAGATGGCCCATCAAATATTACAATACCAGTTAATCCTTTTGCATTAATGAATTTAGAATATAAATATTTTCTTACTTTTGAAATAAATTTATTCAATCTATCATCCTGCGTATCTCTTGTTTCTTTATCATAAAAATAATTAAGTAAATCTATTTTTTCTTGCATCATTAATGATTCAACAATATGTTCTATAACAAATTGTGACAAAACTTCTAAACGTTCCTTTACCGTTGAACCAGGTATTATTTCTTCATTCATCATTTTTCTAATTGTTAGTCCACATAATTGATACCAATCATTTACTCCACGTGTTACTTTAGTTGTTTCAAATGCTACCGTATAATTAGAATACATTATATCTAATATTTGTTTACCTGGATGCACTTTTATAACTTCTTTTCTTCCTTCTTTTCCTTCTTCTTCTTCTCCTTCTCCTTCTATAATAAATTGTTCTAAATGTCTTTTATCAACAACTGGTTTAACTGCCTCATTTTTAATCTTAAAATTAATACTATTATGCTTATAATTAATTGGTACAGAACGTTCAAAAATGGATATATTTTTATAACTTAATTCACTTGGCTGAAATAAATAATAATCGCCGATATTTACTAAATATCCTGTGCGGCCATATTTATCATATAAATATTCCGTATTATCATCTATTATTTGTGTTAAAGCCGCATAAATTTGTGATATTGGATATGGTTTAGGTACATTTAATAAATTTAGTAATTCATTCTTTTTATAAAAATAACGCATTTTAAATAAGTTTTTAATTTTTTGAATAATCTTATCTGAATTAATAAGCATAAATTTTTCATTATATGTACTTACATTTAATACATTTTCGTCTACTTCTATATTTGGTAAACAATCAAACTCACATTTCATATAATCACAAGTAGCTGAATTATCTATATCACCTACTTGAAAATTATCTAATTCAATATGCGTTGATAGAATTTGTTTTAAACCTCTGTTTTCCTCTAACTCGTCAAAATTTTCACCAGTTAATAAAGTTTGATCGTGATTTATTATACAATCCACTGCTGTTTGTTTTAATAGTCTTGTTACTTTTCCTATTTTTGTTGCCTTTAATTCAGCGTTTCTATATACATATAAATCAGCTGCTTCTTGTTCTGCATTTTCCAAAATAGTACCATATAAAAATATTTCCACATTACGTTGTTCAAATGGTAAATCTTTATGAGAAAAATTACGCACACCACGACCAATAATTTGTTCTAAACGATTCATATTATACCACGGGTCTAATACGTGTATTTGTCTTATTGCCTTAAAATCTAAACCTTCTGAACCCGCTTGAGATATTAATACTACTTTTATTTTTTCACCATTTATATTATCATCACTTGTCACTGCCTTAACATCAGCATCATTATTGGGGCTTAATCTACCATCACCTGTAATCATAATATATTTTGCTGGTTTAAAATCTTTTTTTACAGTAGGAGGTTGCATTGTTCTCACATCTACGGCAGGCACCGGTGCACTTTTAAATAATGTTTTTGTCTTTTCGTTTGCACGTGTAAATCCCATTTCTTCTAATGCTAAGGCCATTGGAATAATACCTGCATCAATATAGGAAGAATATATTAAAATAATACCATCTGATACTTTGTTAGTTTCTGTGTTATAAATTGATTCACAAATGTTTTTAATTTTGGCACTATATTTGCCAATGTTATCTGGATGAAATATTTTCTCTTGGCCTTTTCTATATTCAAATAATCCCTTTATTGCCGGAGTTTTTGAATCAACATAATCCATAACTCGTCGCAAACCTTGTGCTCCTGTTAGTTCTTTCGGGTCTATTAATAATTTTGCCCCACCTTTTTTAACCAACTCTACAGAATTACTTTTCTTATTTTCTTTTACTAATTTACTTGGTAAACGAGATTGAGTTGAACCTTCAACAATATGTAGTCCGGAATCATTTGTATTTGTATTTGTATTTGTATTTGTATTTGTATTTGTATTTGTAACAACAGAGTTTCTAAATGAATTTTTTGTAACAGAAGTGGTATCAGATAACGATTCACTTTTAACACTTTCACTACTGTTATTTGAAACAATATCTTCATTATCGACTTCAGAAATAATAGATTTTTCTGTGACTGGTTTAGAAGAAGCAGATATCTTATTTAAAGATGATAGTAATACATCGGGTTCTTCTTCAGCTTCATTTTCATCTAAATCAGCTTCAATTATGGTAGTTTCATTAGAGCGATTACTAACTGGTTTCATATCCACAGTAGGTGTAATTACTGGACCATTTGAAATAACATCATCAATTTCTTCAACAACTTCCTTGACATTATTAGATGGAGAAATATCTATAACTTGTTCTTCTTCATCTTCTACATATTCAAAATCTGGTAAATCTTCGACTAGTTCTTCTAAACCTTCAAATGGATATATAATATTAAGGGCTTCAATTGGAATTTGTAAATCTGTATAACCAAAGGATTTTTGAGATTTAAACGCACTAACTTTACGTTCTTTTCCTTCTTTTGTTAGTTTAACAGATGCTTCTCTTCCTAAAAGTCTACTAATTATATATTTATATCCTAAACCTTGATAACTTCCTATCAAATTTAAAAACAGACTTAATTTATTTATTTTCTTATCATCGGGTATTCGTCTTCCATTTATTTGATATTTTGGATATTCTTCAATACCTTTAAAAGTATTATCTGGTGCAAATCTATCCGGATAAACACGAAACGGAAATGTATAAGGATTTTCACCACGAATATATGAAACATATCCAGTAGCTTTTCTAATAAGCATTTCTTTACCAATTTCGTCACCATTTGCATCTTTTTTAAACTCACCATTTTTATCAAATATATCTGATACGGATATAATACCGCGTCTATCATTCATATTCATTAAATTTAGTAACCAGACTATTTCTTTATAGCTATTAAACATTGGCGTTGCTGACAATAATAACAAACGTAAATTAGATACTGCACTTGCTAAAAACATTAAATTTTTTGCGATATTTTTATTTTCATTATCATCAGAAATACGTATATTATGAACTTCATCTATTACAATTAAGCTATCAGAATATTCATATTGTAAATTTCGGATACGTGTATCAAGAGAATCAGATTTTCTTCCAGCTTTCTTAAATATATCGTTTGAAAATTGGGTATAACCTTGAAATGAATAAGACGAATTGATTAAGTTTTTAACTAAATGTATTACCTTTTCTTTTTTTAATCCAGTCATTCCTGTTGGATTTATTTCTTTCAACAATTTATTACCTAAACATCCCTTCATCGACCATATTCCATCAACTAATTTTAATTTTCTCTCATCAAACAATTGTAATTTAAAGTTATCTTGTACATTTGGACTGGCTACAATAATAATTTTTTTATTAATTCCCATTTGTTTCATATAATCTCGCATTTCTTCACAAACACCTATAGCAGAACAAGTCTTACCCGAACCTAAACCGTGAAATAATAACAAACTATTATATGGTGTTTGAAACGATAAGAAGTTTTTAACAAATGCTTGCTGTGGTAAAAGTTCATATTCAGCCTTTGCTAAAATATCAGCATAATCTTTAACCGAATAAATAGTACCATCATAACGTGTATCAGCAAATTCTTTTTTTTCGGCAATTTTAATGATAAAATTTGGATCATCTAAATTAGGATATAAAAAGGAGTCGTCTGCGTTTAAAGATTGATTAGCTAATTCATCTCTATTTTCTTTTTCAAATTCGAGTTGCTTTTTATTGTTACCACATTTTTTGTTATAAATCATATTGATTTCATTTGCGTCACAAATATCTCCACTTAAGATATCACTATCAACACTTGAGTCAATTGTTAATGCTTTTTCTTTCATTTTATTTTTCTTTTTTTTAATTTTGGTGCTCATTCTATTATATATAGTTAATATATTCTATATTCTTCTAATACTTTATTAATATTTTGTATTATTCTTTTTTTTTCTAAACTATATGGTCTAATTGAAGACAAACATTGTTCTAATGTTTTCCACTCTAATTTAGATACTTCTGAACGTTGATAATTATTTAAATCATCTTTTATTTTATCAGTAAAAGCTAAAAAATATTTGTGTTTATATGCCTTATGATTTGAACCTATAAATATTTCTTCAAATGGTAATACATTTTCAATGATAGTTATATCATTTTTTGAAATCCCCGTTTCTTCCTCAAATTCTCTTAAAGCACAATCCAAATCTTTTTCCATATAATTTCGTCTACCTTTTGGAAATTCCCATTCCGTTTCTAACCAAGCTGTTTCAGATTCTTCAATTAATTTTTTTAAAGTTATTAACCCATAATCTGTTTCTAAGCCATTTTTTAATAGTTCAAATTTTTTAGATGATGAAGCTTCTTCACTTTTAAATTGTGTAGACATAACTGGTCCCCACATATTATTCCATAAAGTAGTAAAATCATTGTTTAATATTAATTCTTTTTCTTCAACTGACATTTCGTCAAATATTATTTTCAAATGGTCGTAATTATTATGAACGTATTTTCCGCGAATTAAATCGATAAACCCAAAGGTATTTTTACGTCGAATCATAAGATATTGAATGCCATTTTCAGGGGTAAATCGAAATAAAACGATACCATGGCTTGTAATAGGTATTTTGCATTGATGGAATTGATGTCCTTGTTTACCACAATTATTGCATAAATTATTTTTGCTCATTATCTTTGTATATTTGTTGAAATGTTTTTATATCTTTTTTATAAAAAAATGAATTAAAATATGTCTTTTATTTTATAGTTATAATAGTAGATTAAATGCCTGCTTTAGATCCAAATGTTTGGGGTCCTCATTTTTGGTTTTTTTTACATACAATAGCGTTACGTATCCTCATCGTCCAAATGAGGTAACAAAAAAGAAATATTATGAATTCATTTCAAATTTGCCTTTATTTATACCAGTTGAAGAAGTAGGTAGTGATTTTTTAAAATTATTGGATGAATACCCAATAACGGCATATTTAGATTCAAGAGATTCATTTGTTAGATGGATACATTTTATACATAATAAGATAAATGAAAAGTTGGAGAAGCCGAAAATAACATTAAATGATTTTTACTTTAATTATTATGAAGAATATAAACCAAAAGATGTAAAATTTAAGGAATATTATAAGCTAAAAGAAAAGATAATATATACATTAGTAATTATGGGTGCAACAGGGTTAATTGTTTATTTATATAATAAATAATATAGATATAAATATATGATGGAAGAAGAATTAAAAAATGAGGATGCACAATCAGAAGCACCAGTAGCACAATCAGAAGCACCAGTAGCACCAATAGAAGCACCGGTAGCACAATCAGAAGCACCGGTAGCACAATCAGAAACACCAGTAGCACAATCAGAAACACCAGTAGCACAATCAGAAGCAACTATTAATATTCCTGTATCACTTGATAATTTAAACAAATCTGCTGTCGCAGTTAATGCCAATATTTTAGCTAATTTAGTTTTATATAAATCTATTTTAACTAAAATAAAAGAAGAAACTGATGATATAAGCCTTGATTCAAAAATATCTGTTGTCGAAAATATGCTTAAAACTTCTAAAGATTTATTACAATTAATACAAACTAGTTTAAATATTCCCGAAGATCAACAAATTGATGAAGAAACAGTTGTTGAAAAATCTAAAGGAGATATTGAAGGCAAATTTAAAATGTTTAATGTAGCAGAATCACTTGGATTTTTAGGATTAGGATTAGCACTTTTAGGAGGCAAAAAACGCAACCATAAATCTTTTACAAGAAAAGCTCAAAAAAAACAAAGAAAAAATACAAAAGTTAACAAGAAATAAACTAACAAAATATAATTATATCATTATATATTAGTATAATGATATATAATGGAAAAGGAGGCGATGTATTAACATCAGGAGGATTTGGATGTATTTTCGACCCCCCATTACAATGTGCGTTAGAAGATAGTTGGAAAAATCCTCGTAGTCCCGGTTTAAGTAAATTAATGATTAAAAAAAATGCCGAGTCGGAATTTAAACATATTCAAGAATTTAAAAATCTTTTACAATCTATACCCAATTACAAACAATACTTTTTATTAGATAATTTTTCAATTTGTAAACCAAACAAACTAACAAATTCAGATTTAAAAAACTTTAAAAAATGTAAAGCACTTTCTAAACGCGGATACACAAAAAAAACTATTAATAAATCGTTAGATGATTTGTTAGTTATTAATATGCCAAATGGAGGCATTAATGTTGAAGAATTTGTTAATAAATATTTCACAAAAAATAATATCATACATTTAAATAACTCATTGATTGATTTGTTAGTTAATGGTATTTTACCAATGAATCAATTAAATGTTTTTCATTGTGATGTTAAAGATTCCAATGTGTTAGTTGATAAAACATTTAGAACACGTTTAATTGATTGGGGATTATCTATTCATTATGGAACACCCTTAGAAAACGCAGTTCCACGTTCATTATATCGACGACCATTTCAATTTAATGTGCCATTTTCCGTAATATTATTTAATGGAGAATTTTTAAAATTATATGACGATTTTTTAGTAAAGAATCCTAACCCGGAATATTACTCCATCAGAGAATTTGTAATTAATTATATTTTTGTTTGGAATGAAATAAGAGGTGCAGGACATTTAGAGGCTATAAATGATATAATTACACAATTTTCCGAATCTGAGTTAGTTTCTATTGAAAAACAAAAAGTTAAGGAACATTTTATTGAATATGATTTTACTTATTATTATATTGTTGAATATTTATCAAAGATTTTAGAGAAATGGACTAGCAATGGAACCATAGATTTGTTCGGTTATTTTAATAATATATTTATTAAAAATGTGGATATTTGGGGGTTTATAATGATATATATTGCCATATATGAAAAAATATATAAAAGCAAAAATGCGGAAATATTTAAAGAATACACGAATAAAATTAAACAAATAATACAACATTTTTTGTTTTCTAAACCAAATGAAATTATTGACACTAATTTGTTAGTTAATGAACTAACAATATTAAATAATATTTTACAAAATATTGAGTCAAGCATTATTGTAAAAAATGTTGGTGGTAAAGTTAAAACAAAAAAAAGAAACAACAAAAAAAGAAATAAACAATCACGAAAAAATAAATGTAAAAAAAATTGAAATAATATTTTACAAATAAAAATATGTTATAAAATATTATTTTAGATTTAAAATGACATCAGTTAGTTACGAATACGAAAAATACATTTGCACTAGTAGCACTTTATTAAATACTATTAATAAATATGGTGTTGCCATTATTCCAAGTGTTTTAAATGAAGAAGAATGTGCTGCAATGGAACAAGGAATGTGGGATACACTTGCAATATGGACTTATAATTGGGAACAACCGATTACTAAATCTGATCCTACATCTTGGAAACAAATACGTGACTTATTTCCAAAACATTCTATGCTTATTCAACAATATGGTTTAGGGCAAGCTCAGTTTATATGGAATTTAAGACAAAATCCTAAATGTATTAATATATTTGCTGAATTATGGAATTGTGAACCGAAAGATTTGTTAGTTAGTTTTGACGCAGCTTCATTCCATATGCCATCTGAAGTTACTAATATTGGTTGGCATAGAAAAACGTGGCATCATAGTGATCAAAGTTATTTAAGAAATGATTTTGAGTGCGTTCAAAGTTGGGTTACTGCATTTGATGTAAATGAAGGAGATGCAACACTTTCTGTTTTAGAAGGAAGTAATAATTTTCATAAAGAATTTGCGGAAACTTTTGGTATTAAAGATAAAGATGATTGGTTTAAATTAGAATTAGACGCACATATTAATTTTTATAAAAATAAGGGTTGTAAAGAAGTACTAATTAAGTGTCCTAAAGGTTCGATGGTATTTTGGGATTCAAGAAGTATACATTGTGGTGTAGAACCTAGAAAAGGACGTTTACAACAAAACTTTAGATGTGTTGCATATTTATGTTATATACCGCGTAATAAAGCATTAGAAAAAGATATTAAAAAGAAAATTAAGGCATTTGAAGAAATGAGAATGACAAGCCATTGGCCTTGTAAAGCAAAATTATTTCCTAAAATGCCACGCACATATGGAGCAACAGTAAAAGAAATAATTGAGTTACCTATGCCTGAGATAAACAGTTTAGGACGACGTTTAGTAGGTTATAATTCATAAAATTTATAAAATATTTGGAATATATATGAGATTAGAATTATTTATAATGTTTGTAACTGGATTTTTAATGTATAATTCATATCACGACGGAAAATATACCAGATTATTATTATCATATAAAAAATATTATAAAATGATTTTTATTGCTGGCGTTGCCATTTTTTTATATATTATTCTTAAACGAAACCCCAAAAATACAAAAGAATTACTATTATATACTAACAACTTAATTAAATATATGCCTTTAGATCGTTCTTCAGCAGATATGTTAAGTCCAATTTTTGATTTTACTCAACAAAATAATAATAGAAGTTTTATGGAAACATTAAATAATGATTTATATCCTAATTCTGGCTATAATCCAGTGTTACAAGCACAACAACAACGTAATATGTTATCTGGTTTAAAGCCAACAAAACGTTCTGTTAGTGAAACAAAGAAAAAATATGTAGCTTATATGCAAGATTGGAAATGTGGTCAATGTAAAAATAAACTAACACATACATTTGAAGTAGATCATAGAATAAGATTAGAACACGGAGGTGGAAATGATGTGTCAAATTTAGTGGCATTATGTCGTGAATGTCACGGACAAAAAACTGCTGCTGAAAATATGTAATCTAATATAAATCTACTAATATTAATGTATATTATTAGATTTAATATTTTTTAATAGATTTCTTTCTTTTATTATTGCGTTTTGTTTGTTTTCTTTTATGAATGTGTTTTTGTTTCCTTTTTTTGTTAGTTCGTTGTTTACCTCCACGTCCATATGTTCCTACTTTTATATCAGGGTTCGACATCAATTCGTCATACATTTTCTCCTGATCTGCCGTCATAACTGGTTTAGAAGGTGTTTTTCTAAATGTGGATTTAAGTTGCCCTTGTAATCCATAATCTAATTTATTGTCGTTAATTTTTTTGGAAAATTCATCTAATTCTAAATCATATTTATCTAATGTATCCGTATATTTATCAAGTTTTGTCATAAAATTTTTATTTACAGTATCTAAATTATTAAGTGTTTCTTTAGCTATTTCTAAAACTGTATAAATGTTATTATAGTTTTCTTCCGAAGATGTTTGTGAATTTTTCTTAAACTCTTGCAACTTTTCGCGAGATATGATTTTGAGGCTTAAAAGTTGGTCTCTTAATATTTTTGTTTGATGTAAAACATTTTTTAATATTCCAAATGATGCAAATTTAATAAATATTTCTTCATTTGCCACATTATTATCCATATCGGTATCTATATCTAATTCGTCCATATAATATATAAATATTTATTTTTTATTTTTTATTTTTCCTCCAATACGTTTATAAGGAGCATTAATTAAATTTTTTTGCTCTTCAGTAAAATTATTATTAGGCATTTGTCTTAATTTTGTTTTAACAATTCCTTGCAACCCAAAGTCAAATTTATTTTTATTTAATACAATCAGCTTTTCATCAACTAATTCATTAATTTCATTTTTTAAGTTATTTATTTTATTTGTTTGTTCTTTAATATTATTAATAATTTTCTTAAGTTCTCTCACTTCTTCTCTTTTTTCCTCAAGTTTATCATAATAATTATCTATATCATTTAATTCAATTGAACTATTTGATAGCAAATTTGTCTGAATTTGTTTTATATAATTTTCTAAAATAACTTGTTGTTCATCAATAATGCGTGAATTATTATTAACCATAGTTGAATATATGTTCGTATTCATAATATATATATATAAATAAATAAATATATTTTATTTATCATATTATTGTCTTTATATATTACAACAATATGGAACCAAATTTAGAAAATAAACTAACATCATATAATTTTTTGTTAGTTATATTGTTTCTATTTCTAATAGTTGCAGTAATAACATATAAATTAAATTCAAACGCATTTTCTTATTCTTTTGGTAAAGAAATATTTGTTACACTTCCATTTCTATTTATCATAATATTTTTAATCAAAGAAATTCTCGTTTTTAAATCTAATCCTTCTTTATCCTTTCTATCACAATTTTCTTTCAGTAGTAGCTCTCTTTTTATTCCATCATTAATTGTTTTAACATTCACTATAGCTTTAGGAGGATTCTTTTCTGTTTTAGCTGCTGCCGGAATATTTGACGATAAACCTCCAGCAAATAATAGTTCCATTATTTTAAATATTGCCTTAATATTTTTATTTATTATTGTATCTTCAACATTGTTTTTTTATTCTCAACAAAAAGACCAATCCATAGCGAATCAAATTCCCATACAAATAAAACAAATTTATGATTTAAGAAGCAAATGGACCATATACTTTGTTGCATTTGTAACTTTTGTATTTTTACTTTATTTAGTTAATCCGGGTTCAGTAATGACGAAATATGGGGGACCAATTATTTTCTTTTCTATATTTGTTAGTTTAGTTATGTTTGCAATGATATATATTTATCAATATTTCTTAGCTAACCCATCTAAATCTAATTTGTTTCCAGGTTCTCCAACGTTTTTATCATTTTTAGCCAAAGGGTCTTATATGATTATTGCACTAACATTATCTGGATTAATGATTTATGGTGTTTTAAAAGTATTAGGAATATTGGATAATAGCTCTGAATATAATTCATATAATTCTTGGAAACATTATTTAATTAATTTCATTTTACTTGGTACATTAATTGGAATTTTATATAAATTAGTAACTGCTGGCGGTTACTTTGAAAAATCACCAATATATCGTCTTATAGTTAATACATTATTATATATTCCTTGTATTTTAGTATATTTATTAAATGTTATATCAAATGTATTAGGTTTAACAACAGATACATCTTCTGGTTTTAGCCCACCAACGCCAAGTGAAAAGAAAATGTTAATTATGGCTCTAATATTAGTCGTAGGATATTTTTTAATAGACTTTTTTGCAATACCAATAATGCAAACGCGTTTGGTTAGCCAAGGTGGAACACAATATATAAACGAACCAGTACCATTAAACTCGGAATTTAGTGTTGCAAGTTATCAAGATTTAAATGGAATTACGAGTCCAGACACACATAATTATCAATATGCATTATCATTTTGGTTTTATATTGATTCTTTTCCTCCAAGCACAAATAAATCATATATAACTCATTCAACATTATTATCGTATGGTAATAATCCGGTTATTAAATATGACGCATCAACTAACACATTATTTATTACAGTAAACCAAAGTTCTGAACCAGTATATAATTATATACAGGAGCAAACGGGTTTAAGAAAGGAAGATATTAAAAAATGGAATGAAGTAAAAATAAATTTAGATGCGGATAAAACAGCACATAGTATAAATGCAAATATACCGATAGATGATGCTGTAAATGAACGCATAATATACAAAAATACAAATGTGCTTTTACAAAAGTGGAATAATATAGTATTAAATTATAATGGTGGAACTTTAGATGTATTTTATAATGGTGAGTTAGTTAAATCGGCAATAGAAGTTGTTCCATACTTAAAATACGATATGTTAACAGTTGGTTCAAATGATGGTATTTCAGGTAGTGTAGCAAATTTAGTGTATTTTAGGGAACCAATAAATGTGGTCACAGTTAATAATATTTATAATACATTAAAGAATAGTAATCCGCCGATAGTAACTGGAGATAAAAATTATAGATTGTCAAGATTTATAAACTAACAAAAAAATATTATATAATTAAAAATTTCTAATTGTATAATATAAATGGAAGTAAAAACTATATTAATAATAGTAATAATAATTGTTTTGTTATATATTATTTATAAATATATTGTTCAAGATAAGAATACATTAAGTGGGTTTGTGTCTGCTAAAACTATGCAAAAAGTGGATCCAAGTAGTTTAGAAAATTCAACTTCAACTGGAAGTAGTAATTTTACTTATTCTATTTGGTTTTTTGTTGATGATTGGAATTATCGTTATGGAGAACCTAAAATTATTTTTGGACGTATGACTGATGGTGCAACTGAAAAACAACCGTGTCCTTCTGCCACATTAGGTGCTTTGGAAAATAATCTTATTATTTCAATGTCAGTTTATCCTGGTTTAGATGAAGTTCCGGAATCTGGTTCCGATTCAATAGTACATACTGTTTCTGTTGCAAATGTTCCGATACAAAAATGGTGTAATTTATTAATAAGCACATATAATCGCACATTAGATATTTATTTAGACGGTAAATTAGTAAGAACAAGTGTATTACCAGGTGTTGCAAAGGTAGATTCAAGTGCTCCAGTGTATATAACGCCTAAAGGAGGATTTTCTGGATATACGGATAATTTCCAGTTTTGGGCTGACTCTTGTGACCCCCAAAAAGCTTGGAATATATATCAGAAGGGATATGGAGGAAATTGGTTAAGTAATTTATTTGGTAAATATTCAGTAAAAGTAACGGTTATGGAAAATGACGTTGAAAATAGTAGTTTTACACTTTAAATTATATTTTTTATGAATTATATAAATAATTTTATATCAAAACTAACAAACGCCCGACCAATCCGGGAAAAATGGTCTTTGACAAAATAAAAATATTTGTTAGTTTATCATTCCAAATTAAAAATATAAATCTTATAAATTATCTAATACTTCAGATATTTCATTTGTCCAATATGTATTTCTTGTGCCATCATCATTAATTCTAGCAATATATTTAATTTTATCATTTAAAAATACAAATGCTCTATCAGGCCAAGGATTATATGCATTTTGAAAATGATTATCCATTGTATCAACCAGTAACTACTGAAGATTATGAAGCTTGTCATAGAATGGGAATGTTTATGGGATCATATGAACATGGTCAGCCATATAAAAAAGTTTGAGGTAAAGATGAAAAAGGTCAGCCTTATTTAATAAAAGAAACAAATCATCATGGTAAAACATATACAGATAAATTAAATAGATCAGATTTAGTAACAAAAATGAGTATATTAGATCATGGGCAGCCGTATAAAATAATAAATAAAATAATAGATAATGTAGCAGATGTATTTAAATCAGAAGAAACAAAATTAAAAGAAGAACATGATATAAGAGCAGCAAGAGCATTTGATTATTGTCCAGATTTTGCTGGAAAAAAATGTGGTAGACCAGGTTGTTCAGCTTATAAAAGTTAATAAATAAAATAAGATAAAATAAAATTTTTGCTATAATATATATAAGAATGGATTACCAAAATAATAGTTCAAGTGGTTCAGCATTTAATCAATTTCAAGGAACTACAAATAATTATGTAAATGCAACAAAAGAATTTTTGGATTCAAATAGTCTTGTAGCAAAAGTAGCATTTCTTTTATTAGTTTTATTTGTTTTTGTTTTATTATTTCGTTTAGGAATGATGATTTTAGGATATTTTTTAACTGCACCTGACAATCCAACACTGGTTGATGGTATGGTTGATGCAAGACAATTAATCGTCATTCCTCAAGATCCCGATAATCCAAATGCAATCACTATTAAACGTTCGGTAAATGCAACTGATGGTATAGAATTTACTTGGTCTATTTGGATTTATATAGATGATTTAACATATAATGATGGGCAATATAGATGTGTATTTTATAAAGGAAATGACTTTGCTTCAAATCCAAAAGCCGGCCAAGAAGAACCACAAGGATTAAATTTCCCAAATAATGCTCCAGGTGTTTATATAGCACCGAACACAAATAATTTAATAATATTTATGAATACATTTAATGTAATAAACGAACAAATAACAGTAGAAGATATACCAATCAATAAGTGGTTTAATTTAATAATTCGTTGTCAAAATACGACAATGGACATTTATATGAATGGATTAGTTGTAAAGAGTTATGAATTACATGGAGTTCCAAAGCAGAATTATGGAGATGTATATGTTGCTGCAAATGGTGGTTTTTCTGGTAACATATCTGAATTAAAATATTATAGTTATGCTTTAGGAACAAGTGAAATAAATAGATTAGTAAATAAAGGTCCGGATACAAATATGAAAGGTTCTTTATTAAATAGTTTAAATAAGAAGAATACAAATTATTTATCATTACGTTGGTATTTTTATGGTAATTCGACGTAATAAATATATATTTTTATTATAATAATATAGATAATGGCTTATTATAATAATATTGGTAGTGTGTGTTATTTACCACAACCACCTAGACTATGGTCTCGAGTTCAAAATAGTTGTACTTTTGAAGATAATAATGATGGCAGTGGATTTGTACAATTACCGTATTCAAAACAAGTTGTACCTGCAGCTCAGTTAGGATATCATATGGCAATGTTAAATAAAGGTAATATACTACAATATAAGGCAAATAGTGCTGGCTTAACAAAAGCCCAACGATATTCAAAAATAGCAAAAGGACAATGGGTTAACCGAAATACAACTTGGGGTACGCAATCAATGAGTGAATATTCAAATCCAAATACATTATCATTAAAGCGTGTTGGAAATATAGTAAATATAGCAATAGATCCAATAACAGGTCAAAATTTAGGTCCAACTACTTTGCCGGTAACTTGTATACAGCCAATAGTTCCAAATAATCCCGTATTACCAGATAATTCACAATCATCGTCAGACACACCATCTGTTCCTCCACCACCACCACCGGGTCCACCTGGACCGGATATATTACCAGTTGTGCCTAGAATAGTACCTGTAGACCCACTTGTAATACAAGATGGTGGGACTTTGGTATGTTCAGTAAGAGAAAACATATGTACGGGAGAAATAGTTGAATCAGTATCACAACAGTTATGTAATTTAACGACAGATTCGGATGTGCCTGGTCCAATAAGGGAGCTATGTTGGAATGATGGAACGCCAACTTGGTATCCAAGGCAAAGATATATAATGACAAATAGTACAAATAAATGGCCTTATTCTTCAGGAGGCCAAGACGATGTATCATTACAAAGTGCAATAAGACCAAGTGTTCCAGTAATAGAAAATGTAACAATAGATGATACAACAAATATAATAACATTAAATTGGAGACAAAGTGATGTGTGTTTGCCGGTGTCATCATATTTAGTATTTGAAAATGATGTGCAAATATTTGAAGTGCCGGGAACAACAAATACAGTAAATTTTTATGCAAAAGAATCTGGTATATATACTTATTATATGTATGCGTTATCAGGGACAATAATGTCTGATAAATCAAATATAGAAACGCTAATTGTAATAATTTAAAATATATTTACAATATATGTATAAAGGTTATAAAAATCAATTAAAATATAAAAATCCGGAATATAAAAAGATATTTCAGATACCAGCACTAACAAAATGCATAAAATGTAAAAGGCATAATGCAATTCCATATTCTCCGGCCCAATTAAATACATATTATTGTGTGTTTTGTGGGACACCTAATTATATTATTAAAAAAGATACCTTCGGTTAAACGTCTTTAAATTACTTTTATAATATATATTATATTTTTAAATCAACTTAAAGGTCTTTAAATTACTTTTATAATATATATTATATTTTTAAATCAACTTAAAGGTCTTTAAATTACTTTTATAATATATATTATATTTTTGAATCAACTTAAAGGTCTTTA